>Ga0181612_156334_pt1 | contig 11321 bp, 8 predicted proteins | sample HoacroProtozoa21_FD_119630 | JGI IMG/M metagenome (GOLD analysis project Ga0181612, IMG submission 119630) | Hoatzin crop microbial communities from Cojedes, Venezuel. Combined Assembly of Gp0051906, Gp0051904, Gp0051908
CAATACAATTTTCTGTTTCCTTCAAAAAGATTTGGCCAGCATCACAATGAGAAATTGAGGTCAGTTCATGAAGTTCACTATCTATAAAAGAAAGACATCATCTTCAATAAATATTAGTGTACAGTGACTGCTCTGGCAACCTCTGTTGAACTGCCATGGTATTTACAGCACATATTTAATTTGCAGGTTTGTCCATTTTCCCGTAAGACTTTTTAAATAGGTATCTAATATTTATATCTGCATATACAGTACTTTGCTGGAACTGATTAAGCATTTATAATGAGACAACAATAAAATGCATTTACTTTATTTGGTCTACTAACTGTTCCATCTTGAATGATTTAGTATATATTGTAATTTCTGTTTATTAACACTGTTGTCTGCCTGCGAGTTACCACAACAGGTTTGTTCATTACTTATAGCATGTTACCAGCAGGTATAAACAGGGAATTCTAAAAAACACTCCCCGTGTGAGGCAAGGAAAAGGAACAAGGTCAAGATGCTGTTGCAGGTCTTGGAAAAATCATGTTGGTTTATTAAAGTCATAATCCATGCTGTGAACTTGTATCAGCACAGCTCTTCAGATGCACCAGCTCTTGAGTAAAAATAAAATGCCCCTTGCCACAAATTCAATACTGTGTGCACAAACAGTTGTGCACATCAGCATCAGAGTATTTCTGGCCTCTCTGGGGGCAGAGATGGAAAATCTCCCCCTGCAAATATTTTTGCTGCTAATGCGTTCTCTAAGCAAGAGAACAGCACGAAGCTGTGTGACTCACCAGGCCACCGCATGGAACTATGACACAAATCATACCTATTGCCTGTGATCAATCCATTGAGCAAACATCTCAAAAGAGACTAAAATAGAAGTAGGAAAATGAACAAACTGGAGGCAGGACACCAGGCATTCAGATGCACTGCCTTTAATCACTGGGCTTCTCATCTCATGGCAGAGAAAGATAAGAAACAAACAAATAACAAACTCAATGTTCTACACAAATGATGTTAAAATCCTACATGATTTAACAGAATACAGTAATATAATTTTGGGGGTGATTCTGAAAGACTATAGACTGATTTCAGGGGAGATATCTCCATATGGGTTTCCTGAGTAAGGCCGTGAGCCCCTAGAAATTGCCCCTGTGCCAGGAGGTCATTACTAAAGCAACCTCTGTTCTAGGGACAGATTTCCACAGACTTACAAACATCGCCTTGCTCCAAGCGCTGCTGCAGAGGTAACCTGGATGATAAGGGCATGGGCTTTACAGGGGCACAGAACACAACAGCTGATGCTTGGAAATGGATTTCCCACCTTTTTCTTTTCTGACCTGGAAACAGATTCTCATGACCACAGGACACTTGCAAGTCAAAGCCCTGGGGTTTTGCTGTCTCCTCTTATCTGCAGCCCTTTCCTTTCACCACTTCTCTGGATCCTGGCTTGCCACCAGGAACTTTGCAATACTTCCCCTCTTCCACTAGCAGTTGTGCCTCTGCTTTGCCTGCTCTGGGACAAGGAGCCAAACATCTTGGTCCAGCCAGCCCCTCGTGAACGGTCCTCGTCTCTGAGGCAAAAGATGTTCTAGCCAACTGGCATTATGAAAACGCAATGAAGGGACTTAGAACAGTGGGTTTCAGGGATCTGGAGGAAGAAAAGAGATAAGAAGGAAGAGGTGACCCAGGAGGGTACCACAAGGCAAGAGCAAGGCAGAAGAAAATGTCTTCTGATAGTGACAGGCACAGAAATTAAAGAGCAGCATCAGAGCAGGAAGAACATTGGCAACAAAGACAGCTAAAGGAAGGGTATATTGCTCCTGGAGAAGGCAACTTACAGGACTGGAAGCAAACATTACTGGAGAAGCCAGACCAAGGACCAGGTTTATTTCTGCCCTGTGGAGTTTCCCTTCTATTTCTTGTGACACAGCAGCATCAGCAGTCGCCACCAGCCGAGCCACGCTTGTGCGATTCACCCCAGTCACAGCCCACCAGCAAACACACCACGTGCAGGTGGGCTGCCACTCAGCCTGGGGTCTGCTCTGCAACTGCTTGGGGACAGTTGTGCCCTTTCCAATCTCTGACTCATTAAACAACGCATGGTAACTGCGTTATACAAGCACATGTTAAAACACAGTAACAGCCGCTGCAGCTTATAAGTGCTGACGCCAGATAACTGCTTTGCTCATTTTTTACGAGGATAGCTGCCCAGGAGTGCTTATTCTAAATAAAGGACCCGTAGGAGCAAGGCTTCAGAAGCATATGGTCAGTGTAAAGTGTTAGAAGTTTTTTGCTGAAACGTGTGTATAATGATCACCTTCCTCTGTCCCAGAAGCCAGCTTAGCCCAGTTACTCCTGCCCTGAAAGAAATATTCATTTTAAAGTGCATGGCAAGAGAGAAGATTTAATAGGCAACCTGCAGCTGGGCACCAGCATCCTGCAACATGTCAGTGGGAGATGGGCTTATGATGCCTCTGGGTAGTCTCTGAATTGGCCTTCACGTGATTTGAAAAACACATGCTTTTTCCTAACTGCCACTTGGCTTTGTTACTTTTTGAAAGGAGCAGAGCTCACCAAGAGTATGGGAAAGGGAGTAGACCCAATGTTTTCTGTCATCTAAGATTCTGAGGAACAATTTTTAACACCCCCTTTTTTCATAGATTTCAGAGGCATATTAAGACATTTTGCAGATGAACATTTTTCAAAGTCACCAGGGGAAAAAAACGCAAAACAACAACTTCTCATTTGAGTAAAAAATCCCAAATACGACAAAAAACAACCGCAACTGCATGTTCTACCCAAATCCCCAAAGGTAACGAGAAACGGTCAGAAAAAGGGTAAAATGATAGCATTGACATTTTAGGCACAGCACAGAAAAATGTTTGAAGATTGGCCACAGAATATACAAAGACAGAAATGAGAAAAACTAAGGAGTGTTGCTCGCTTTCTCATCTACCCTTGCAGAAAAGCTGTAGGCTGTTCAGAAAGCAGAGCATCCCCCATTTGGTCACTCTAGGGCAGGCATTACAGGATTCAGCTCCTCGAGTCACACGATTACAAATGTTGCGGCTGCCAACACTAATTTTCCAGTGCTTGCAACTGCAAGGAAACCTTCATAAAGCATTTCATTTTTTTTTCCCAGCTTACTACATCTGTTTTGTTACAATTCCACAAAGAATTAGAAAAAAACTGTTCTGTGCCAACAGCTGTCTATAAATGATGTATGAGTATTTATATATGTGTGGTCAGAGTTGTCTGGAGCCAGCAAGCAGCCACGCTGCCCACAGAGCTCTGAGATGCTTCCAGATAAGTATTAATAAAGCAAGGTATAGTAGCATTATCATTATTTTCAGCTTTATTTCTTTAATTTAATTTCGTGCTTCACTTTTGTTTTGTTGGTGTTTTGTGCACCGGAACATTTGTAATCATTCATTATTCTGGTTGATAGAGAATGCATAATGTTTTAGGAGTGATATGACATTTACATTCACTTATGAGTTATTAGATGTCTTCTTATAAGAGATGAAGAATGTCAGATCTTGACATATTGTATTTTGCATATCAACTAAGTTTCCTTTGTAGCTTCCTCAGTTATTCACTATCAGTCCTCTTACCCTGGGATAGAAGTAATCACACTGACTTCATAACAGGTACAGAAATAATAATTACTGCATCCATCTAATAACTTACATGCTGCATGTACAATACAGATGTAAGACATGATTCTGCATCTTTGTGCATATGATCATTGTCTTTAAAGTCAATGAACTTACTACTCCTGTGAGAAAATACTACTCAAAGTTGTAAAAATAGGTCCTGAATGTATTGTAAAGTAAAATTATAGTACTATTTAATTATCAGTTATAAGCTGGAGCCTACAGTGTAAAGAAATGGGTAGCTTTCTCACTTAATAAAGTATTACTGTCATTACCAACCCTGAAAATGGTTATTAAAAACCTTAGGCACCCACTAGTTATCTGCAGCCCGCGGTTCACAGCACCTCCACATCCAGGGCAAGCCAGTAACCCAGCGCACCCCGAGAACTCGCAGTGCATTCTGCAGTGGAATTAGCCCCAAGACAAAGCAGTGTCCGGTGCTGCGCAGGTGCTTTGGGGGGACAGCAGCCATTTGCCAATTAAGGGATGCCTCCATTCTGACAAGATCCAGTAAGGAGGGGTTAGAGACCCCTACAGATATCTGCATGCCAACCTCCTGTCTCAAAGCCTGGGAAGTGGCATTAGAGTGTCTCTAGCTGGCATCTCTTATCCCGTCCAAGAAACCCACTTCTGAAAGAGATTTCTGTTTCAGTCCCATGTTCTTTCAATTGTACAAAAAGCCGCACTATAAAACTCCCTACAACTTGTCTATACAGTGTCTGCCTTCTCCTGTGGGTTAAGCTGCATGAAATTTTCATCAGAAGCATTTAAACACATTGTGGCAGGAAGCAAAACTGCACGCAAACGCAACACCCTTTTCTCTCTCTGTCCCCGAATGGTGCGTGGAGGGAGAAGCAGTGTTTCAAGTCGAACTGTGTATCACCACTGACTGAGCGAGACTGATAAACCAGCTCCCTTCACACGCTCACTCTGGAGTGCCAGAAGACAGGCAACACAGACACAAGCCATTATTCCATGTCAAGTAATTTTCTACAACCTGCTCAGCGGCTACATGTCTTTGCTTTAAGCCACTGCTCCTCCTAAAAGGAGCATCAGAGCATCCCTTCCCCAGGCTGTGGGATGCCGTAAGCACTTTCACGTTGCATTCATCAGACACAAACATGACAAACAATGGGATGAAAACTGCTGGTGAAAACAGCAGGCAGACAGAGCACTGACGGAAGGAAAGACTGCACAGAGGAGGAAGAAATGCAGCTATGCGGGATAACATTCTTGTCAAGCAGGTTACGTCCAGGTAATCCCTCTTCACTGCTATTTAGACATTGAAAAGGCTTTGCTCCCCAAGTCAGTATTGGCAGCAGCTCTCCCTAATTTCGTACCAAAAGGTGGCAGCACTCTAACCACCTTTAATTTAATTGTCCCTGCTCCTGCTTCTATTTCCCAAGGTGCTGTAGAGAAAAGGACCCATGAAGCACAGCTTTCAGGGTCAAGCAAAGATTTCCACGTGTTCCCACGAACTTACACCCCATTAAATTAACTTCTCCCCTTTCATAGGTTGCTTGGGGTTTTTTTGAAATTATTATTGTTGTTTAGAAGAACTTCGCAAGCAACCTTATTCAACCAGATGCTACATTGCATCCACAGACTGCAAATTTGGAGCCTGTAGGTTCAGAGAACACAAGAAGGGTGGATCATTCAATAAAGGAGCAGAAACAGTAATGCAGATAAGCTATTACCACTCTTTCAAAGTGAAATGAAATTAAACCATCTCAAAAACTTCGTTATTCAATATGAAAGAGATCAAGAGCAAGCATCGTTTAAAAACCAAACAAACAAAATCCTTAAGTTATTTTGAAGAGACACACCAGTCCAAAACTAGAGAGCAGCCCAAGCTGGTTAAGCAGACATCTCACCACAAAACATCTCTAAATTCAGATTTAGCTAGCAGGTAAGGAACAACCATGTGTAATACTGAAACCTAGGGTGAAAGGATAAGTGGCACACAGATTAACAGTACCTGCCCTAACAGCACCTCAGTTAGCGTCAGGAAGATCACCCCTCTGACTGTGCGGGAGAGGGAGGGGGGTGACACAAATCATAACACCTTGGTGTCACACCATCTGAGACATTCATGCAAAACAGGAGAACAATCCTAAGCTCCAAATGGTTGATTTTTATACTTCTATTAATACATATCTCCATTCAGAGAATCATTGCTTTGTCCTATTTGTTGTTGGTTCATTTTCTACTCGGAAGCAGCAGGAGCAGTCCCAGGCCCAAGTAAAATTTCTGCTCAGTTGTTCAGTCAGAGGACTAAACAATAAATTTGGCTCTATTTTGTTCACAAATTGAGTTCACAAATTGTGCTTGAAGAGTTTAAGGTGAAAGCCTGACCTTGTTGAAGTCAGTAGGTGTTTTCTCCACTGCCTACTAAAATATATATGTGGATTTCTGAACTAACGTTGTAGGGAAAACAGATCTAGGCCAAGGATTTCCCCAGAGTTTATTTAGTTTTAACATTAGCTACTTACGGCCTGTAGGGCTTGATCAGTCACCCAATAGTACATTTGCACCCACATTTGTTACTAGAGATGTTGCAAAACTGTGCAAAACCTACCAAGATTACACGATGGGCACCCCAGTGCTTCTCATACAGATTTTGCACATACAGTTGCATGTCATTTCTTGTAATTCCCATTAATATTCATATACTTTTCTCACAGAAGTTCTTGCAAACAATATCTACTTCTATGAATGCTGATGAGGAATGGACAGAAAGCATCAGAAACAACTTAGTGGAAAATTTGTTATTTTGATTGGAGAAAGTGTTCACACACATCTCCACTATCTTCATTCAGGCATACACTTGCAGAAGGCATCCTTTCTCTATTATTAATTGGTTTTAGTTTCCTGTGTTTACAGAAGCTACCTTTTTGCCTAGCAGTACAAGAAGCAAGGCAACATGACACCATTAGGAATAATTACGTCTCAGCTTTTGCACACAAATAACTTATTACCCTGGCAGCTGAAGCAAAATATGTCAGTCAGATATCTTTACTGCCAAGACCCTACAACTTCCCTCATCAAAAGCCTAACAGGCAGGATCTGATTGCTGCTTGCAACCTATGACTGACAAGGGATTCGTGTTAGCACTTTAGTAGCAACTGATGATACACTGCAAAATATTTTACCCTATTCTACATCCCTCTGAGGTCATCACCCAGACATTTTGAAGCAAGTCACTCCTCTCAGGTTGCTAACACACCATCAAAAGCTTCTGAGAGATCACTCAGGAATAAAAGATCCTGTGCAGCAGGATCATTATCTTGCAAAGAATTGGAAGAAAGAAATTGGAGGCTGGTTAAGCAAGGTCATCAGCGCTTCTGGGCAGGGACCTAACCAGCATGCTGGGCAGCCTTACATTACATGTGCTGTTGTGACAGATGCTTTTCAGCCATCTCTTGAATAACTATAATTTATATCAGCCATTTTACTCACCCTGGAGAACTTTAAGTTAACTTACATCCTCTGGGGCTCTGGTTCTGACCTATGTTGGGACATGATTCCCAAACATGTCTTAGCACATGCTGAAATAGTCACCTGTCAAGGACAGGTATTTTGAACCACAGTCAATTAGCCATGTAGCCTCCTGTTGTCCAGCCACAAAGAAAATGGATGATAACCAAACACCTGCAAGGGCTATGCAGCCAGGAGCACAGGAGGCGGCAAGAGCAGTGCAGGTCAGCTCTTGCATGCATAAGAGCAGTTCATTAAAATGAATTGCATCATGCATAATCAGAGAGGCAAATTTATGATGTATGGGCAGTGCCTAACTTTGAGATCTTGACTTTGCCAACTTACTAATGCCCTCAGCTGAGTTACTCAAAGTAAAAGCTGAGAAGAACAAATATCCTACAGTCCAGCAGTACTGATTTCTCACACATGTAATCAGCAGGATTTGGATCTTCAGATCCACAGCAAGTTCATCAGTTAACCTGTAATGAGGAGCAGTACAAAGCTGTTAAAGCTCTCAGGGACCTCCAGTAGAGAGGGAAGGATATGGTGATTGTCAGGCATTACGATGCAGCAGATACAAATGCCTGATTAATGGCTCCAGCTCCACGTGTATCAGATACGTCTTCCCATCCCCAGCCTCTCCCTAAAGTCCTCATCAGCTCCTGCCCATCTCCTCCTCCTCCATCCTCAGCAGCTTCTCCCAAACCCCCTCCCACCTCCAACACCTACTTTTTTGCCCACAACTTACACCTATTCTCCCTTTTTCTCTACTCTTTCCCAATAATCAGACACCAAGAGGCTGACTTTTTTGGCAGCTTCCTCCACTCTTTGGAACAAAAGGTGTTTCCAGCCACCCAGAAGCTCTAAGTCTAAAATGAAAGTCTAAAAAAGCCTTAACATGCACTTCATCTATTCCTTGTGCTTGGTGTAATGCAAATGCAGCCCCTTTTGAGAACGCATTGTTCTCATGCAGCTGTCACAGTTCAGTTGCTGTATCCATGGGCTAAGCACAAGCTTCCACTCCGTTCATGCTGTATTTTAATGCTGTACTTGGACATTTCCCAGTCTGTACATTCTCCTCCTGTACCACCCCAGGGGTCTTCTACCAAATTCCACTAGGCCTTTGATGGAGAGCAGCCAGACTGCTCATTAGCCCGCTACGAAGCTGCTCATCAGTCCCACTCCCAAGCTCCCCATTACTGTGGTGGGATAGCTGCAGTAATTGGGCTGCGTATTTTTCAGGCCTGGATTAACATTGCTTCAGCCAAAGGCTAATGGCTCGTCCTGCAGCATATCTCACTGCATCTCCTCGATGCCAACGAAATCGCGGTTTTGTCACCGTATTAGGGTTCATCCCGTTTATTTGTCAGGCAAATGGAAGAGTTTTAACTGTGTGCTCAGTGACCTTTGTTTTCAGCCCTGCTTCTTGCCTCGCCTGCGCTGGGAGGAGGGCGAGAACAGGGATAACATGTCCTGCTCTAGAAACAACACCCAGTAGCTGCTTAAGGTCAAGACAACTATGTTAGAGGATTAAAAGCAAGGTTCAGACCTGGCCAGCAAACATTTAAAAGCTTTGAACACCTGTTACAAAAACAATTTCACATAAATGGTGACAGCACGGGGGGGATGCTGTCATTTAAAGCAGCAGCTGCTTCTTTCCACCTGTGTTTTGTAACAGCCCTGGAAAGCCAGGCTCTTGCTCCTGCTCTGCCTGAGCTCTGCACACACCGAGGAAAAGCCCTGCCCTGCCTTGCCGTGCCCTCTCCTGCCACAGCCATGGACCAGAGACGATGAAGCAGACTCCATGCTGGGGCTGGACACAGCCCCCTGCTCCTCCCTGGAGTTCTGTCAGCAGCAGAGCCACATTTCATTCAAAAGCAGCTGGGATCCACAAAGTAGGCAAAACTCAGGAGGAGCCAGAAAGGACATGAAGGATCTGTAAATAAATCCGGTCCTGCAGAGCACGGCAGCAGCAGGGTCTCTGCTAGGCTGCTTCCCCATCCTCACCCAGGAGGGCTCTGGGCTGAGGCATCTCCCCCAGCCCCACAGCCACACACGGTGGCCTGTGTCACCCCGGGGTGACCCCTCAACCCTGTGTCTCCACCAGGTTAGACTGTTTGATACTTTCTACAAGATCAGGGTGACCAGACAGCAAGCTTAGTGCCACCTGCGCTGGCCCACACCCCAGAGAGCACGATGTGGGCCAGGGAAAATAACCCCTCCTAATACCAGTAAGATCAGAGTCATCAGCCCTCACCTCCAGTCCAGTTTGTGCTTATGCTCAGAGCCCACCGTGCTCTGCAAAACCTCTCTGGTCACTTTTGCTGTTTGCAGACTGTCCGTCTACAAGATGACAGAAACAGCTTACTGCCAGCTGGTTTGGTAAGAAAAGCAGGTGGGGTGCGATGGGATCCAGCGCTGTGAGCCTGCTGCCCCAGGGACGCAGCTGGACTCCAAGCATTCAGGACACTTCTGCTTTGGCCAGCCTTCGTTGCTAGGAAAAACCCATCTTCCACAAATGACTGGAACATCAGTGGAAAAGCTCTGAAGCCCAGCTGTAGCAATATGCAGAGCTGGTTCAAAAGAATATTCATGAGTACTTTATTTTCTTTATCCAGCTCAAACTTACAAGTGAAGTTCACTAAAGTGTCTTTCTATGTGGCGAGGAGAAGCAGCAAATGCTTTGTGCTTCATGAGCTCAGGGGCGCTGGAGGGTCACAAATTCTGAACAACTTAAAATTCTAAAACCCATCAAGCTAAAATAAAATTGCTTGCAGGGGTACTGGACTGTTTGTTAATCGGAAGGATCAGAGCAGTGGAGTTTGCCATTTCCTCTACAGCTGCACCCAACAGCTGGTCAGAGAAGGAGCAAAAAACTTCCTATCCCATAATATTTTCATTTGTCACTGAATACCCTCTGGGCTTTCAACCTTGGACTCGGCTTGTGAACTGCACAGGGCTGCTTGGGCTCATCAGCTGCCCCAGAGCCGAGGCAGAGCGCTCAAACCCACCTTCAGAGGAGACTCCCACAGTATGCAAGAGCATGGTGAGAAAGATGACAAAGCGGCCACTGAGTGGGACGGAGCTGACTAGAAAGGTTGAAGTTCTTAAGTCTAACCTCCACTGAGCATGATGCACTTCTTCCGTTACTAGGAAATGCACTGATTGCACTGAAGTTTCTCAAAATATGTAGGAAACTGGGTTTGCTGAGCTGGAACTCAGCTGAAGGCAGGCACATAAGAACATAACAAATGTATTAGAGATATTTCCGCACATTTGATTTAAAAAATCCCTGTGCTGCTCATGCTCAGCCCATTCTCTACTGCCATGCAAGCAATGTTAGCATATGGAAGGCACAGAGGGTAGGATGCAGGGATAACAAGATGCCTGAGGAGCAAAACTATGCCAAGGAAGCAGCACTGCCAGAGCTGGTACAATGCAAAGTCACCCCAGATCGGAAAGGACTTGGTAGGTTGGATGTCATGCTGTACCTTCACAGCAGTGTTGATACAGGGCACATCAACAGCGCAGGCATGTTTAGGCTGCATCTAATCTACCAAGCCTTACGGGCTGCAGCCTGTTCTGTGTAGCTTCGCATGGGTGTTGGAAGCCCACCATTCGTTCCTTGCTTTGTTTTCCTTGGCACAGTGCTAGACAGGTCCCAAGTCTGTGAGCACATCTCTGTTCTTCAAGTAGGAAAAGAGACATACCCTGCCCTGCCTGCTTCCCAGCATACCTCATGTGCCACACCAGCACACCCAGCACAGAAAGCATGCTCCCCTGCAAGCCGGCCTAAGGCCCCACAAAAAACACCTCACCACTCTTGACACATACATGCTGTAAGGGGCCTAACAGAGAGAAGGGTAGTACATAGACTGAGGTTCACCCTCAGTCTCTGGGTGATTGTTTTGTGCCAAGAAGCCTCACGTGGATTAGAGATATAGTGACAGAGCAGATCCACGCTTTACAGCTCGCCTTCAGAGGGGCGTGTGTGCAGATGGAAAGGAGTGACAAATTTCTGCAGAACAGGCTCCTCTGGCAGGCTGCTACTGAAAAATGGAGGCAGCTCAAAGCAGATGAAAGGAGATGAATTGACAGTCAAAGTCCAGAGGAGACTGTCAAAGGAGCTTGATAAATACAACCCATCATAGCATCTGGGGCATGTGAATGAAGGACGTGAAAGCACATTGTCTAAAA
>Ga0181612_174518_pt1 | contig 11321 bp, 10 predicted proteins | sample HoacroProtozoa21_FD_119630 | JGI IMG/M metagenome (GOLD analysis project Ga0181612, IMG submission 119630) | Hoatzin crop microbial communities from Cojedes, Venezuel. Combined Assembly of Gp0051906, Gp0051904, Gp0051908
ACATAGTCTGAGTTTAATTATATAGTCTGAGTTGAATTGTATAAAATTGCTGTCACACACCTAAATTGCCAAACATTAACACTTTATTGATTCAAGCCTTACCTGTCATCTCCAGAAAGAAATCTAGTTTTCAAATTAAATCCCATAAAAACATAAAAGTCTCAGTGTTTAGAAAGAAGAGAACAAATTCAGAACAAAAAAAAAAAATTAATAATCCGTTCGCTTACTAAGAAGCTCAGGTATTTCCAATTTTTTGACTAAAAGCCTCGGGGTCTAATTTGGAGGCACTCATTGAAATGCAAAGTCAATAAAAACACACAACATTTTTCAGAAAAGAGTAAGTAAACCAGGCAGTATCAAAGGATTTTAGCACAAATTTACATCCTTCCTGGATACTTCCAGAGTATAGCATACATCTCTGGTTTTCATTAAATTTCCTTTTTTGCATTAATCTTGATTTATGTAAGAAAAATTCTTCCGGCTCCAGTTTTCCCAAGCACTCAAGCCAGCCTCACTCCTGCCCTGAGAGTGAAGAGAAGGAGAAATGCATACAAATAGTTTGCGACGGTAGCAACTTTCCTAGAATTTCTAACTTACCCGATTTGGGATTTAGAGAATCACACTGAGCGTTATACATGTGCACAAATTCTTGGTGTCTTTTAATGAGCTGCTGTCGGGTCCCGTGGGTAGACAGGCCGTGTTCCTTTAGTTTCTTCTTCAAATCACGATCAGAGAGCAAGTTGTAAACAACTTTAGACATAGGCTTCCTTTTGTGAGCAGAACTGCAAGAGGAAAAAGAAACAAACTTTAATTAATACATCTAGTAAGAATCAAAGCACTGACTTACATTTCACAGGGCATTTCACCCACTCTGAGTAAGAAATACTTGAAAGAACCATTGCAGCCACGACGGACACACAGCCAACGACACAGGGCGTCACAGACACAACGGCAACAGCTCTAGGAAGCCAGAACATTTTTTCCATCTACCACAAAGAATATTTCAAATGTGCAGAAAGCAATAGGTCTGATTTTCTTTAGGAAACGACGCAAACTCTACTGCTCGTGTAACAAGCAGTGTGGTTCCATTTTAGTATTGCAGCAAAGGCCTCAGACTCACATCAGCAAACACAGCACTGCTCTTCTTCATCAGGATCAAACCTACGCTCGCTCTGAAGTCCAAGGGAAGCGTCCTGGGTTCAGACTGCTGAAACACAGCTTTGCCACCCAAGCACTCGCCATATCTAACCTGAACAGGTTTGAGAAGTTTTAAGACGACTAAAACCGCAAGCCAAAATTTAAATTAGGAGGTTTTTCACAGCTTTCTGGGAAAATGACTTCAAGATAGTCAGCCATGTACCTGAAAGCCAACACGCAGCTCCCATCTAACAGAAGGGTGGCTTGGCAATACAGAAAGTGACATTAAAGAGCATTAATAGTGCTCTTGGAACAGTAACATCTGAAACCAAAATCTACTCCTTCACACTGCCTTATGTCAGAAGAACTCAACGTTCCTGCCACAGCTAAGGAAAACATCTTAACTACAGGAAATTGCCGTAGAATATCCAAGTCCTACTAAAACTTTTGTCATCTAAAATTAGCAGAACAGTTTCCTTCTGCACAAATTAGCTCCGTCTTCCCTACGCCTCCTGGTGAAATACACTCAAACTAGCCAGCAAAGGTACCGAGATCCATCTACTGCCTCGCTCGTCTTCAACTTAATTTATCAGTTACAGAAGAACAGCATTTAGTTAGTTAGACACTTTTCTTCCTGCAGCAAAATAAAGTTTAGCTGCACTGCTCTAAATTACAGAGAAGTTAACAGTTTTCCATTGTGAAAGCAAAAGACTTATCTGAAAACTGTATTCAGCACTTTCAATTTACCACGTTGAAAATAAAATTCAAAGTTAAAAAAAAAATTATTTACTCTCAAATAGCCCCTCATACAGCATAGCTGGAAAAAAAGAGATGCATTACCACAATACACTCTTCAGGAAAAAACTTCTTTCAGATTCTTTTGGGAAATATAAAAAATTTCACTGAGTAATTAAATCTTCAGGAAGTCCTAAAAAAGCTTTGCATTATAACTCACCAGCAGCATGACCTAGAAGAGTGATGACAGCTTTGCGAGCAGACAGCTACGTGATAACAGTTCACAACAGTTTTGAAGCTTCATGGCGGTGGGGGTTTTCCCATCCTTGAGAAATGCAGTGTTTCTTTTGGGTTTTTTCCTTTTATTTTTGTTCTCTGTGAACATACACTTACCTGTTGTAATCATTCCTGTGCAGGTTTTGGGGACTAAAGTATCAGTTTGGCTGAAATACTGCTGAACTGTTAACATAGCATGCCTTGCGCTCCTAATCTGAGAAGAAACAGAGCTAAACTTCCTCCAAGAAGAACCAGAAATGTGCTCCTACTGGAACCCGAACAGCACTGCCACAAAACAAACAGATTGCCAAAAAGCCAGCGTTTAACACACAACAGCCAGTCCCTAGGGAGAAATATCTGGTATGATACTTTCTTAAGATCCAAGCAGTCTAGATAAAATAAGCACGGTTTAAAATTCTGCTGGGGACATGTCCGACATGTTTGACACCAAAGGAAGGTCTGGCTTTTATTTCCATTAATTAAGAACTGAGAAAACACTAAAAACATCTCAAATGAAAGTTAAAATGTAACATCAGATTTCAGTATTAATTTACCATTTATTCATCTTCAAAGTCCTTTAGCTTATAGATCGCATTCTACGCATGACTGGGCAAAATAAGAACTTTAACATAAAATTACTTTCTAATTCAGGGTTCAGAGGAATTGGAAATAGAAGCATGCAGTAAGAGTCCCTCACAGTTCTTAAGTCTGATCATTAAAAATAATAATGGCCTAAATTTATGCTAGTAAGTAAAACAAACTGAATTCTACACTTCTGATGTGAATGTGGTGACCGTGACAAATTCTAGGGCAGAGGCATACAGGCAAAGGCACGCACTGATCCTACGGGAACTGAGATCTTAGAGAAACAACCTTGACTGGGGAACTTGAACAGAACGACAGCAAGCAGAGTAAGGTGGAATTTTTATTTTGTTAACTTGACAGCTAGCGAAGCAATTGTCTTTTGGCCCATCTGAATGGAGGGAAACAATTCCTTCACCAAGTGAAAAATGGGAAGCAGTGTTATCTGAATAGAATATTAATGCTAGTAAGCAGAAATGTCACGAGAATAATGTACAGACAAAGTTTCACTCCCTGTGTTGAATTTTTTAAAACACTGTCCAGTGTTTTCTTGCCACTAAAAGCCAAAAAGTAATTCTGCTGGAGATCCACGTATTTTCTTGAGAGGGGAAAATCACCACTATCATATTTATACAGTGATTTTAGAGTGATCTTTACAGTAGGTAACCAATAAACAAACACAACCCACTGTATTATAACCCATCAACCAATATTTCTTATTCCAGCAGTGCAAAAAACCAGCTACATGCATATAAAAATTCTTACAGTTGTTTCTTACCTTCTGAGGCTGTCCTTCTTCTCGTCTCTGGTCAAGCAGCTATCCAGATGTTTGTTTATATATTGCTCGGGAATAGCAACCTCACAAACAGGACAATCCACTGAAAGCAAGGGAGAAGGAATTCACTAGCGTGTATGTTACAGCAAAGAGCAAACGTTTTCAGCAGAAAAGCTAATTGTCAATTGAAAAAAATGAAAATCCAGAATTCCAGATTTCTTTTTTTAAAAGATCTGGCATGTCTATCCAGAATTTTCATTTTTAGCTCTCATTTTCATTCTACAAAACTTATTTCCCTCTGTAAGCAATATCAGAATGGCTCTCATCTTCCCTGCAGTCAGATGGAATGCAATGTCTGAAAACCTAGAATAACACACATACTGCGTGGAAACCAAGGGGCTAACACAGCCATAAGCATATTTCTGTGCTAATGTTTTTATTTAGGAGCAAAATACTGCAGAAGTTAAAGGAAGCTGCTTCATTTTGATAGAAGAGCACAGCACCACCTTTATTCATGTTAACACGATATTCCCCATCTATGGCTGTCAACAGGACTGTCACCACAGGAGTTAACTCCTACGATCCGACCGTGCCTCATTTCTCAGTACAGATAACTAGATTCTGTGACTGGGGCTCAGAGGCTCAAACACTCTGTACGTGGTCCCACCCAACTCAGAATTCTTCCTGCATCATATTTCAAAAAGCACCTATAAACATCACCTGTAAAGACAGTCAAAAACCACAGACTTAAAATATTCGTCTTTAGCAATCACCTTATGTCAAAAACAAAAGGCTAACTTCAAATGAACAACACGAGATTCTTTAACTGACACCCTCTGCATTAGGGTGAGGGAAGTCAGTTATGATGGTAAAGACAAAACAAAAAAACAACCCATGAAAAATGCTGTGAAATGTTGTGGGAATAGAGAGTTACCCAGTAACACTGCTTTGCAATTCCTGACTCCCATTACATCATATTCTAATCAAAGGTTAAAAAAAAAAGTTGGGAGAGTAACATAGCACCACAGTTCTGAGCAGTCCATTATTGTATTTGAAGTTAACATTTCAATTCTTAACACAGGAACAAATAATACTTACCAAAACCACTTCAGCATTGCCTCTTGTCCAGTCTTTCATTTATACTGTTTGACCAACTACTTTGCATTTGTGGAAATAATTTCAAGGTCATGCATGTTCAGGGATTTAATAAGGTCATTAAATGGTAAGCAAGTGAAAATTTCAATTTTCAAGAATAAACCACTCAGGAATAAACGAGTGGTAAAATTTCATACAAGTTTTAAACTACTAACCAAGCAAGTCTGATGCACAGAACTAGTAAACGCAACTTCTGGCCAAGCTGATGCCACTTTCTCACGGCTACTTTTCTGACTGTATTACATCTTTAAGCAGTATTTACCCAGCTAATGAATAAAAATTAACTTCAGAGTTCCAGCTGAATAAATTGTTAAACAAAAGAACAGATAAATATGAACTAATAAGAATCAGTATTGTACTTCTACATGGTCTTTTATTTTAATTTAGGCTTTTAATTAGGTCAATAGGAAGGCTGCCATCATCTCAAAACTGACAGGATTCTGTCACTTTATTGCAGTTGATTAGTATAAATGGGCATTTTCGGGCTTCAAAATAAATTAATCTGAACGCTATAGAATTACAGAAGAATAAAGTAGATTTCTTTCCTCTGGAGAGTGTATGAACAGGGCTATTAACAAAACTGAAGCCACGATCATTCTGATCGCAGGTGCACCCCTCCAATAACCAACACATCACAAAATACCTTGCTTCTCTTCTTGTTCCTTGAGGATACAAGAGCAGAATGAACGGCGATGCTGTCTGTCTAGTCATTAAGGGGAAAGAGAACAGCAAAGGACCTCTCATTTTTTACTGAGTAAGTCTGGTGCAACTATTGTTTTTCTGCAGTTGTTACTCAAAGCAAAGGAATCTGTAAGTGTTGAACTCCATTTAATTACTTGGCATCAGCCCAAGCTTCAAGATGAATACGCTTGGAGCAGAGCTGTCCCACATGAACAGTCCAGTTCACCACAAAGCATCTGGGCATGCCAGTGCAGATCAGAACAACGTGGAGAAAGGAGATGAATGCCACGTACGGAAGGTACTCTAATGCATGAAGCCAACCACAGCCACGGACTTGGGGAAGAGAAGAGGACAAAAACAAAAATTCAGCATCTCACCTTTCCTGACTACTTTTATTACAGATGTAGAAGGCTTTTCGTGACTTTTGGTGCACTCGGGACTCTCTCGTGATCCCACTTCATTGTCTTTACCATCAACCTCTGCAGAACTGCTGTAAAGCTTATGGTCTTCCTCAGTTTTGAAAATCTTCTGCTCTGTTCCTGCCAGGCTGTCTGCCTTTGCTGAGGTGCAAACTTTTTCCTTTTTCAAGAAACTGTCAATCACTGGCACCCCTTCTTTTAAAACTGGACAAGAAACAGGACTCCGAACGTGGCTTTTGCCAGCTGAATGTCTGCTACAGGCCAATGGAGATGAAATCAGTGGAGTATCCAAGACCAACTGGAACAGCTGTTGTCTAGAAGCATCCAGAAGACACCATGCAGTTAGCTACATTGGACAGGATTAACTTTTTCTCCGAGAATAAACCAGAACAGAAACAGATGGACCTTTTCCTCCATTCCCTCCTCCCTCTCCCCCTGCTCACACGCAGCACTTGGGAATTGGCTAGCCCACATGAACCAGCAGCACGCCAGCTGAGCCTCACCACGCTCTGCAGAATCCAAGAATTATCTTCCCCATTTTCAAACAAAGTAAATTATATTTTGCAAATGTAATAAAATGCCTTTCAAAACATCACACGGAGCACAGTAAAGAACGAAAACTTTTCCCCCTTATTTGAAGATGGTAATGACCATTTCAAGCCAGAGTACTTCAAGCCCCGTGTCACACAGCTGTGACAGAGGCTCCTGAGCCACAGAGCTTAGCAGCAAGCATTGCCACGCTCCTCCTGGCCCTCCGTACAGCGGGTCTCCTTAGCACAGCTGCTCACTGCCCACCCAGCTGAGTGCAGCCCCACCAAGGGGGGGTTCCTACATGCCTGCCAGGTCTGGAGATCTAGCGTCAGGTAACCCGAACTATTTTGGTCATGCTTTGTCGATGATCAGCCAGAGAGCCCAAGCCCTCCATTCTTTTCTCATATAAAACAAGGGCAAAATATAACTGCCTCAAGAGCAGCCCACTTCAGCCTCCACTGGAACACCCTGCACCCATCTACGCATGCTTTACCCCCAAAGGTACTCCCTACCCTCCTCAGGACTAGCAAATGCCAAGACATGAGCTAAGCAGAAGTCTCTTCAAAAAGATAAACTTGTATTTTGTCGGTAGGAACACAGTAGCAGCAGAAGGCTCTTTCTCCTGTCTGTCTCATTAGTACTTTTAGCTTTGAGGTAATAGGAAGAATTACAAACTCAGAGTTGTCCTGCTCAGGCAACTGCATAAGATCTTAAAGACATGTTTTATTCCTACACCTGCCCCATGGGTTTTTGCAGAATCCTGTTTATTTTACTGTGTATTTTACACAGATTGAACTAAGATACATTAAGCCAGAGACTGCACCCTCGGCAGGGAGACAGCACAGCAGCGCAGCTCTCTCGCCTTCCCACAGACCCTGCGGTCCACTTCCACCCCTGTGGAAGGGCAGAGGGAAGGCTTTCCCAGGTAACACCAACAACGACAAACAGCATGTCCCACTCTTACCCACTACTGCTGTGACAAGAGCCCTTCACATCGCAGCAAAGGCCGCGTCGCCCAGCCAAAAGCGGCCAGCGGACGTACACGTGCGGCCATCAACCCACCTGCCTTGAACTCACGGCTCCGCCGTCCCCCGGCAACCTGCTCTGCGCTCCCTCGCGAGCCCTCCAGCAGTGCAAGGCCTGCCCAGCAGCCCCCCGGCTCCCCCCGACCTGCTGCCGCTCTCACCACCACCACCCGCCAAGCCCCAGCACCCTACCCAAAAAAAGAGGCAATCGCAAATTAAAAAAAAAAAACCTACCATCTACAAGCTCTGACAAACTGGGACAGCTTACAAAAAATGGAAGATCCCAAAAGGAATGGCCACATCTCTCTAGCGACGAACGGAGGGAGCAGGTTCACCCCCAAGAGACACCCTGTCCCCCGGTGCTGAGCGGGGTGGGGAGCCCCTTCCCCTCGCCCCTCTCTCTAGCAGGGTAACACGAGAGGGAGGGATGGCAACAGCGGTAGCTTTCGAGGACGCCGAGGAGTCCGAGCACCTCCAGATGGCAAGGCACGCTGTCCCTCCACCTCCCCGAGCCGCGGCTCTGCGCTCAGGGCACGGCGATGGTGCCAGCGCCTTCCAGAGACAAGCCCGATCTTGGCTCACACCAAGCGTCCCTCAGACACGAAGGCCTGGCCCCAGCAGACTGCAAGCAAGTCTGTAACACCAGAGAGCCCTCCTCCTTCCCGTCTGCAGCACGCTAACTTCTCCAAGCGCTAGGACTTTTACTACTGCCGTTGCGCAGTGCACGCTCTTTATTTACATGCCACGGCTTTACACCTTTGACTGGGCAGCTCAATGCACCCGAGGTGACAACGCCTGTGACGGCAGAACAGCTGCGGGTCCTCAACCTGCAAAGTTTTTAACTCAGGAAGAATAAGGAACAGCCGAAATAATTTGGGTCACTATCCCTTTTCTGTAAAACCAGGGGAGGGAGAGGGGGACGGACACTGGGTGAGGTAGCTACGGAATGCGCGCTGCCGCTGAATTATTCCTGACAGCACTTCCAGGCAAACCTAAGGCCCGTAAGAAGCCCGAAGTGCAGCTACGCTCTCAGGTTTTACAGTTGAAGACGTTTCAGTGTAGGGTAACTACTTAGAAAACTTTCCAGTCTTTTAAGGTAAAGATTTTTCGTGTCTAAGAAAAACAAGTAGTTAAGAACCATCTGTACATATATCTTTTAAAAACAAGCTCATTCAAGTCACCAGGTAACCCCACAGTTCTCCCAGTTTAAGATACGTTCTTGGTGACCCACCACAACCACCGGCTCCGCACTGGTTATAGCCAGCCCAGTTTCAGGAGCCCCATTTGGGGTTTAAGTTTCCTGGATTATTGGATGTCACGACCACATCTGTCAGTGGGAATTCACATCTGTCCCAAGACTCTCCGACTTTCTGCAAACAAGTGCAATTAAGCGTGGCAGCAAAACTATGTTTTTCTGTCTGCTCATGCCTAGATATGGACTGGAAGTTTCGCAGGAGGTTAACTCCCTGGCTGACATGACACAGTGGCCTAGCTGCTGCTGGCGTAGGACCGGCCTCACGGGGAGCTCGGGAGCTAGCTGATGGGAGGACAAACAGGGGGCCTTCCCACAGCCCTGTCCCACTGCGGCTTCACCTTTGCTGGGTACAAGGGGTATATTTCACCCAGCACTACTGGAAAGGTCTGACAGCGCATCGCCGTTAGCAGCAGTAACTGGCAGACAAAGTATCTCATCTTACTGCCCATAAATGCCCAGCATTCTTCAGCTTAAAGGTAACAAACCATAGGCTGAGAAGCCTTGTCACACCGCAGATGGTTACACTCCACAGTCGGGTTCAAAAGCCAACAAGCTAGTTGCCTTTTATTCCTAACACACTTAGGCAAAGTTTAATCCTTAAAAGGATGCAGCTGGGTGTTCTACCAGAGATGTACCTTTTTTTAATGTTTTATCCCCTTTTTGAACAAGCTATTTATTTTCTGGTTACGTGAAAAACATCTATTTCTTCAGACTCCTCCAGATTTCCATACAGGCAGCCTGCCATTACAGTAGCTAACCAAAGTCAACATGTAGTATTATCATATTATTCTTTTGGCTGTTAAGCAACCATTCTTACACAAAAGCCCAGCATCCTATGCTCCAGCAAGCTAAATTCTGCATGGCTCAGATAACATAAAACAGATCCATTAATGCAATCATTTGGCATCATATCAGTTCAGTTCTCCCATAAAATAATGACGCACCAAAACGCAAAAATACCTGAACAATCAGCCAGTTGCCTATATTCATTGACTTCATCTAGAGAACACAACCGATCTCCCTCATCTTTTCAGTGTATTTTCTGTTGCTTCTGAGAGCTCATCCTCTTGCCAAAGCAACACATTCTACTATTTGTAACCACCAATTACGTCTGTTTATTTTTCCACAACATGCACTCACTAGCTAAAATGTATTTCCCAGTATGTTCACATTAGCTGACAGCACTCCTAAAATTCAGGCTTCACGTCAGTTGATCTTTTCACCAGACTTACAACTGACTCCTGTACCTTTTTCTCAGCACTGCTTTCTCAGAAGTACCACAATAGCACAGCTTACAGTGCCCCGAACTCTCCGACGCAGAGACGTCAGTAGTCCGATCTGCCCCTCAGCAAGGCGACCAGGCCAGAGCGCGTGTTTGGAGGCGAGCCTGGACCCGAGACGGGCTGCAAACCCGAGCACGGGGCAGCAGAGCTATTCTGAATGCTGATGAAGGCGGAGGGAGGAAGGCAGCTCTGAGGCCAGCAGCGGCAGACACACAGCAGAAGGCTCAGAGTGCAGAGATCAGCATTTTCACACTGCGTCCCGTGCGGAAGGCCGGACTGCTGAACGCGGGAGGGTTGCTCGGGAGCTGGCAGAGCGGACTGCTGACATAGAAGACCACCTCACTTCAAACACAAGTTGTTTGTATTTGCAAGAAGGCAGCGAGAACAGAGAAATCTTCTGAACAGAAATTTCAGGGTCTGTAATAGCAGTTGTCTCAATATAATATGATCTGGTATGAAACAGAGAGAGAAACTGGAAAAGCAATACAAAACCCAAAATCTACCCTAACAATCACTCGATAAGAAAGGTTGCTTTAATCACACCATTGGTCTACAAACAATCACACGGAGTTTTTCCTCATACTGAAGGACAGAGACTTATGAACAGACTTTCCGAAGGGATCTGACTTTGGCACAGAATCAATGGAAAGAACACTAGGACGAGAATATGAGAACTTGTTTGCCAAAACACACATGAAATCTCTGTATGCCTTTTTTTTTGGTGGGAAAATACAGAAAATGCTAGTACTAAATTCAAAAGAGGAGAGAACAGCCCCAGCCTGGCTTTTCCCAGAAGGTGGTACTTCAGGCCCGCTGAGCAGCTTCACTGGCCATGTGATGACATCTAGTGGCCCTGCCAGATGGACACCCCAAAGCTGGGCACCCCAAAGCCAGGCACCCTGGGATGGAAGAGCTGGAGCACCACGGGCACTCCTCGCACAGCCCTGGGCTCACCAACGGTACCTTTATCAACTGCCGCTCCCCTCCCTCAACCCCAGAGCAAACTACTCAAACTTCTCGTTATTCACAGAAAATGATAGTTATTGGAGCAGTTCAGACAAGCATGACTAGACTGGAAGATTTGTCATTCAGAGACAGCCAGCAGAGTCAAGAGAAAGCATGCAGCTGATGGAGAGTTCCACCCCCTACCATCACAGAATCACAGAATCCCAGCATGGCAGGGGTTGGCAGGGACCTCTGTGGGTCCCCCAGCCCAGCCCCCTGCCCAAGCAGGGTCACCCAGAGCAGGCTGCACAGCACCACGGCCAGGCGGGGCTGGAATATCTCCAGAGAAGGAGACTCCACAGCCTCCCTGGGCAGCCTGCACCAGGGCTCCGTCACCCTCAGAGGGAAGAAGTTCTTCCTCGGGTTCAGCTGGAGCTTCCTCTGCTTCAGTTTGTGCCCGTTGCCAGACAGACTGTCCAGCTCACCTAGAAACGGATTCTACTGGGAAACCTCGGGACAACA
>Ga0181612_108537_pt1 | contig 11320 bp, 3 predicted proteins | sample HoacroProtozoa21_FD_119630 | JGI IMG/M metagenome (GOLD analysis project Ga0181612, IMG submission 119630) | Hoatzin crop microbial communities from Cojedes, Venezuel. Combined Assembly of Gp0051906, Gp0051904, Gp0051908
CGACCCAGACAGCCGCTCTCCCGAACAGCACCGGCGCCGCTCGTCCCCAAGCCACGAGTGAGTTCCCGCTGCTCCGCCCCCCCACCAGAACCCAGCGTGACGACACATGGTATGGAATACCGGGCTCTGTTTAGCCAGGTGGGGTCAGCCCCCACCCCCCAGCTGTGCCCCTTCCTGGAGTCCGGTGAAAATTAACCCTGTCCTGGCCAATCCCAGGACACTAGTTCCCTGTCATCTTCAGTCAATCAGCTTTTGTTTTGGAAATAATTGTTCTGGCACATTGCAAGCACCTTGCTGGGGTTAATCTCCTTTTTTTTCCAGGATCTTGAATACTATGTGCCTGATCTCTCTGAGTTTTGGATGCAGCTGCAGGTGAAAGACAGCAGGCACTGAAACTGAAGATCACTGCATCCAGCTTCTAGTGCACCTTCCAACTCATAACCCTGTTGGTCTCTTTCCTCTCCCTCTGCTACCCTGTCACTCTATCCAGTCACGCTTACAAAGAATCACCTAAAGAGAGCTTTTTTCTGTCAGCTTCTTCTTTATGACTTTTTCTGGTTCACATTTTTAAATCGAGTAAGGAAATTAGAGTTTGTAGTCACTTCAATTATCTCAGTTAGGTACAGTCTCATCTTACTACAACGTCCTTAGTTTGTTACAGCTGGTATTTTTTCTTATACATTTGTGTGTATCTTCCACCAGCATAAATAACCAGAAGAGTGTTGTGAAACACTGGAAACTTGTGAGTGAGATCTTCCCAATCCAGTCATGTCCTTGGTCTAAATTATAAGGACAGGAAAGACCAGTGCACTGTGCTGGTTTGCTCTAATAAAAGACTCTAACTCTGCTGGCTCATCTTGTCACAAGTGATCTGCGGACGGTAAAATACCACTGTGAGAAAAAAATACATTATATGGAGTTCCAGCTATAGGCAATTTTATAAGCAGCCAGATAAATTGCTTTATTCCTTGATTGTCAGACTGATTTCGTACTCTGAACTGTTCTTCTAAGCCAGACCCAAGTAAAAATATTTTAGTCTAGAACCAGTAAACTACCTGTATATTCTTGACTCCCTCTATTCCAGGCATTGATACAGTGTAAATTTTTCATCAAGTTTTTCTCCTTGAGTTAGCGTTGCAGGTGTACTATACAGATAGAAGAACCCAGAATACATTAGTCATGTGAAGGAATAAGAGTAAGTGCCATTGTTTCTTTTGGCTGAGGTTTTAAAAGCAAGAAGTGGAAAACTAAGGAATAAGTGAAGAATGACTAAGAAATGGGTAAGGAATGAAAGAAGTTATTGGAATTAGGGCTTTAGTGAAAGAGGGAAACAATGCGTTAAGTTTAGCCTTTAAAAATCCTTGATTCCAGGATTTTTAGACTCAAATGTTTTAAGTTTTCAGAATGGAGGTGTGAGCAAGGTTTGTGTGTATCTCTGGTATTTTAATATGTAAAACAAATACTTCTCTGAGTTTTTGTCTTTCACGGTTTTCTGGAAGAAGTTAATGAATCAAAACCTTCTATCTTAGTAAATAATTTGTCTTATACTTGATTAATAAAAGCTATGTGTCATGCCCACCATTGCTGAACTTTCATTCTTTAATAATAATGTGCTTAAATCCTCTGAACACTTTGACTGAATTGTATCAAAAGCAGTGATGTACAAGCCCCTATGACAACAGCTGAAATGATGTTTTATGTAGCAACCTCCTTTGGTAATCAGGATGACCTGCGGCAAAATCTCCTATACTCTGACTTGAACTGTTGGAAATATTTCCTTACTTTTTGCTGACATCTTATGATGTGGGACTTTTATTAATGGAGCTTTATTTAGGGCTGGATGCTGTGGATCTTTGTTGTTTGCTAGTGTTTGTTGTTGATTTTATGGAGCCTTGTCTGCAGTGATTAAAATCTAGCCTGGGCCATTGCCTGTCAACTTCAGTGGCAAGCCATCTACCTTCTTCCATGTACATGTACCATAGAAAAAAATCACACCTCTTTGTACAAGGACGTCACATGAAGCAAATGACAGGAGCAAATGATGAGCTTGTATGAAGCATACTTCAGTCTTCAGAGAGAGGTTTTTCTTTGCTGGGAAGGTAGCATCATCATCTTCCTTTTGCAACTAGGTAAACTGAACTTCGTCAAAGACAAAGGTTGGAACAGCATGCAGATCTTCAGAGTTCTAGTTCCACAGATCTTTTTCTGAAGTGCTCCAAGACACCCCTTGCCTTTATGGGTACCAAGCGATTCCCTGCACATGTACAGCACACAGTCACGGAGTGATCCTGAGAGAAAGGTAGGGAAAATTATGTTCTGTTCCCCTGTTGCATTTGCAATGAAAGATGGTTGCTCTGCTGAGAGGTGTGTTAATTATACTGTACAATTGGTAGTACTGCAAACATGATTTTCTGTTGCTTCTGGAAACTGCCAGGCTTGCTGAAAATGTCTGCTTCTAAATAGGTAACTGAGAGTCCCTTAGATGTCTCCGTATGAAGAACAAAGTACCAGTCTCCCAGTCACACTCTCTGCTAGTGTATGGCCCTCTACCCAGTGCACTGGATAACTCAGGACCTTGCGAGATCTCCAGCCCAACCCTCTGCCCAGAGCAGGCTCAAAGCATTATCCTGTGAGGTCTGGAAACCTTCTAGGGAAGGATACAGCAACAGCTTCTTGGCCCTGTCCCCTCTGTCCTCATGGGGAAAAAGCTTCCCCTTACCTCCGGCTTCTCTGACCCTGCTCAGGCTTCTCCCCATGTCTGTCTCCAGCCCCACTGGCACTGCTGCTGGGGCTCTGCCTGCCTGGGAAAGGGCTGTACGTTGCTCCTGCTCCAGTTGCATGGGGGTGCTTCTGGCCTCTTCCTCCCTCTGGTCCTGGCCCATCTGAATGGGACATCAGGACTAGAGGGAGTATTATCATCTCATTAGCAGTGAAAAAGATCCTTAGAATCTGCTGGAGTCTGCTAGAAAAAAAAAGCCTGTAGAACTCCAGCTATACTGCTATTTTTCCACAGGTTCAAGTAAATAAGTGAGAACTAGTCTTTTTTCCCCAAAGTTGCCCTTCTGATTTACCTCTCCTATCCTTCCAAGTATTCTTGGACCTCCCCTGCTGTCACTAGTTTCTGTGCAAAATTCTCTCAGCATTCTTTTTTAGTGTTTGATTTCACCTCCTGACTATTGCTTTCTACCAGCTCTGTAGTGACAAAAGTTTGTTTTCTTAATATGACTATGAAAAACCATTTAGCCAGAGTCTGCAGTATTATTTATCTTCTCATTTCTAAATTTTTCTTTCTTGATTAGTGGTGTTTGAGAACTACACAATTTCATTTAAATGTGTAAAGTTGCTTTCTAGTCAGAGAGCTGAAACATTTTCTTCATGTGTGAGACAGAGTCTTGTATATGCCATATTTGTTTGTTAATGAGAGATCAGATGCTGTGAAATGAACAAAAAGTTGAAAAGAGAATGGAGCACCTAATTAAGCCCCTAATTCCTTTTCGATTCTAGGAAATTTATCACCTAAGTCTTTTACAGGCTTTGGATCCTTCAGTAAAAAGTTTGTGGAGTTACAACATAAAATCTGGACTAAGGCTAAGGAAAAAAGTTCATTACTTCGGTCCTGTAAAGAGTTCCCAGAAAGACTAGAAAAAAACATCTGAAAAGATGCAGAATGCCCCATGAAACTTTGTGTTTACTATCAGTTAAAGTTTGTGCATTCAGAGAATGGCAGTTCGTAAGTTTCTCTGGCAGGACTCCGACTCTCAGCAGCTCCAATCACAGTTATCTGGGTAGATATCAAGCTGCAACAGTAGATATCTGTGTTTGGAAACAACAGGGTGGAGCAATTAAGCATTGCTCATGCAGAATAATTTTCTCTAACTTCAAAGACAATGATCTGTTTTGTCCTTAAATAAGTTCACACACAACAAAATGATACATGTATTCTAATTTTTTCTTACCATTGTGATATTCTGCCAGCTTTATGTGATTTTCTGTGAGACATTATATCTAAAGGAAAATAGAATGGGATGTCGAGTGACCTAGGATTTCTTGTCCAAATGGATACAGATTTGTTCTGGTTACTTGCGGCAGTAGAGGAAAAGATTTGTTGCTTCTGAAGGAAGCAGCAAGGAAATGAGTTAAATTTCTTAAGCCTTTTTGTGTAGCAACATAGAAGGTAGTGTTATTCTCAAGTTTGCTGCATCAGTCTCTGGATGTGCCTCTTGAACTCTTTGATTGAATGATCTCTAAAAGTAAGGAGTCTGCTTCTCAAGATAAATATTGATATTATTACTTCTGTCATGGGATTGAATATTAACACTGCAAATAGCTAAACATGCCGTTTGTTCTACTTGCAGGATGTGGGTTGTAATTCCTATGTCATGGACACGCTTGAAGCACAATTAGCTGATATTTTTGGAGTAATCTGGCATGTAGCACAGTCTTTATTTCTGTTTTGGAACGGATGCAACAGCCAGCACCACAGAAGGAGGGCAGTAGAATTTAAACGGTGGTGGTGTTCTTGGCTTTTGATGATGAAGTGAAACCCTGAGCATCATGCCAGTGGGAGTGTGAAAGTGAGGGCTCCCTTTATAAGCACTGTAGAGAAAAGTCTGCAAAGAAAAAAGATCCATCATACTCAAGAGTGTTTGAGAAAATAACCTTATTTTATCTTTCCAATTATTCCTCCTACACAGTACCTAAAGCTCGTATCTGTCTAGGTTTTGCAATATTCTGTAGCAGAGCAGCTATTCTTCAGTGTGTAATTAACTATACCTTTAATCAGTATACTTACTTTTCTTTCCTCCTATTGTCCCAAATCATAGATCAAGCCTACAATCCTCAGGACCTCTATCTTCTGAAGGACTTACAAAACTTTTAAAATGTTTTGGTCCCTCTCTTTTTCTCTGTTTTTCTTTGGTCTTTATCTCCTATGAAAAGGATTTATATTTTTCTGGCTGTTTTCCTGCCCAGCTCATACACTATAGTCTCTTTTTCTTTCTAATTATGTTTTCATTCTCTTTCTTTCTTTCTACAGCTTTTTGTTGTTATCTGTGTGTGGTTTGGGGTATTTTTAAAGTCTTTTTACAGCCTTCTTTGACGTTTTCAGCTCCTGCCTGATAATATTTTGCTGTTAATACTTCCTTCTTTGTTTCCCTATCTTCACAATGCGGTTTTTTGGATGGATTTCAGCTTCCTTCTGGTAATTATCTTAAAACATATTTACTTGGAGTTGAGGACAAATTCAATTCTTGCAACTTCTGCATGGTTGCTTTGCTGTACTGTACTTCAGTGTTGTGCTGCTTGTGCAATTCTGTAAAGGAAAGTGCTTATTCTAGGCGTATTAGCGCAAATGGGCATTTAAGTGGTCAAATACATTCTATTTTTCCCTGTCCTGCTTTGTCGTAATCCAGGCATATCATTCACCCTAGCTGCAAAAAATTTGGATTAGTTTCTGTAGCTTTTGGGGTGGACTTTGGAAATTAAGGAGTCTCTACCTGTGATTTGTGCATTAAGGTGTCCCTAGCTGTGACTTCGTAGAACAGACAAGCATACTACGTAATACTAAGTACTGAAGTCTGGGATGTTGGGAAGTGAGCTGGATCAGTGATGATAATACCTATTTTTGAAGGTGAGTTGTCTTAGAGAAAGACAGAATACAACTATGAAAAGCAATTAGGAGTGTGAATATTTTTATGACCTAGCTTCATGACTGTCTTTACTCTCCATAATAGCAAAAATTGGAAATCTTCTTGTAATTCTGAAATAGTGATTACCAGCACTGCTTCTTACCAAAGAGTAGACTGAGTCATCATATTGTCATTATATGAATTATTTTAAAGTACACTGTTAGTACCAAAATGTCCCATTTAATTAATTGTCTTATGCAGTTAAATTTCATTTTTTACTCTATATTGATATAACTTTAGTGTGTAGTACTAAGTTTGATATTACAAGCTGTTACACCACTTTCCAATGAATGTTCTAATGTCATCTCTTAAATTTGCAAAGGAAATCACATTTACCATGTGTTTTCACGGTGTAAATTTGGTAAATTTCCACCCTTGTAAGACGGCAAGTTTAACTTTAAATAACACCTAACTAATTTTGAACATCAGGTATTTGATTAGTCTGCATAGTCATGGGAAACACAGGTTTGGTTGGAGGTGAAAATGACCACAAAAGAGCTAAGTGCAAATTGATCTTTTGTAAGGATGGTTTGTAAGTTTGGATACTGGACTACTGAGCTTGCATTGCCTATCTGTGTACAGCTGTGGACAGCTAGTCACAGTAAAGTGTGCTGATTCATTAACAAATAAAATTTGAATTACCCCTTGATGCAAAAGCAAGGGCATTACATTTCAATATCTGCAGAATGGAGAGAAATAAACAACGTGTTTCAAAACTTTAGTGGGAATGATGTCATATTTCCTGAGATCATTAACTCCTTATCTGGTGTGTGCATGCCTCCTAACCAGCCTCTTTCATTTACTTCACATTCATCTGTTCTAGTTTCTGTTCCATTGTTGCAGCCTGTACATGCAGATTAAAAATGCTCTGTTTACTGAATTCCAGGAAAGCACATATTATTAGCTGAGAAATGAAAAACAAAGCAGCCATATAATTTTTACATTTAGAGCTCAGTTTTTGACAGAAACCTGATGAATACAAACTTCAGCTCACAGTTGCCAAGGTAGCTGTATTCTCCTCTTGACAATCAGTTCTGTGAAAGATTTTCTTCTTTCCTAGTGCTCTTTAGCTTAAAAATGGGAAGGCTGTGTATGTCATGATTTACTCATTATACACTGCATTATTATAGATGGGACATTTCTCGAACAGCAGTCCCCCCATGGGACCATGGGATTCTCAGATTGTCAACAAGAATGCCATTTAGTGCCAGTTCTAGCAGTATTTTTTGTGTTATCAACACTTGTCCACTATGAACTGCAAACTAATTTTGTATAAATAGCTGAACAGCTGTTCAGTAGCAATGGCTTAGAGACTCTGATTATGAACTCCTCATCATAGAGATCTTGTATTAACTTCAGTGAAACTGCTGCCTGGTAAAGCAATCAAAATTCAGTTTCTCACATGAAGATCTTCGTATTTATTGGAACTAAGCTCCGGCTTTGAAGATGAGAGAGGCTGAATGACATCAAAATGAGCCAAGCACCACATTTCTGGAGTAATTTTCCAACCTTCTGGGGTGTATATTAGGACTCTAAATGGGTTTTTGGGTTGTGTGAAATGATGGCTATGGATCCATGGGTTTTTAAGCAAATGAGGACGATGCATCTTAGCATCCGTTTTAAGTAAAACTAAAGTTTCAGAGCAATATTCTGACTCTACTAAATGCCTATGTTCTTCAGCAGAAATAGTTTTTTACACCTAACTGTTTTTTGTTTGGTTTTTTTTTGTATGAATATTTTTCTGGTGAAAGACTGAAGATTGCAAAACTTGATAACCCACAGCCGTTACTAAAAAGGAAAAACAAAGGGTTGCTGCTTCTCTGTTAGGATACGATTGATCCAGTATTTTTTACACGGATCTCATGCTTAGTTTGTCTCTTCAAAGTAACTATAGAGTTACTATCTTTCTATATCAACCACATTAAGCTCTTCTTTAAATGTTAGCAAATAATCAGAATTACATTAAATGTCACATGAACTGTTCGTTTATGCTCTTCTGGCTCTTAATTATATCTAGCAAGTTTATATCTAACAAGAAGACATACAGTCTAACCAAATGAAAGGCTGTTGGAGCTGAGAACTGAAACACTGTTAAGGCCAAAACTGTAAATTTCAAGATTTATATGAGCTGAGAACCACTAACATCCAGACAGGCTTCTGTTATGGAATTAAGAGCAAGATCACAGTTGGGCTTTTGATTTAATTTTACTTACCATAATATTTGATAATTATCATTCTTTTTTTGCTGTGATTAGCATAATAATGTGTTTTAGATAGTGATATATATGTGTGATACGTCTGGCATGGGAGCTGTCAGGGTCATGTCATAATTTTTGTCACGATAATATCAGAGTTGTAAGAATTTGAGAAGTCAAATCTAATATACAGAGTAGCAAAGAATACATGCAATTTTATGAATAAATCATTTCTTAAGCTATGCAATAATAAATGGAACTTTTATTTTGATACAGATGCTAAATTATTGGGAATTAATACAGAGATCAACCATCCCAAGTAAGGTGTATTACTTTGGGAAAGGAAGGAAAACATTAAAAAAATATGATAGATTAACCTCATAAGGTAAACATGGATTTTTCTAATGACACACATGTACTTTTGTTTCTTATTAAGAAAAATAATATGAAGGACGGACACTTTTCCAGTTCGAATGCATATAACTACAAAAGTAGTTGCGTGTTCTGATAGTTATGAAATACTGATCTGATAACAAATTGTTTGGTTCTTGGCCATTAAAGAAACCACTTCCCTCCCATTTTGTACAATGGCCATGTTTTATTAAAAACCAATTTACTGATTTAAGGGCTGATGTTTCCCTTAATGTACGATTGTTGCTGTAATTATAGCGAGTTATATCTCGCATGACTGGGTATGTATTCTGACATTAGCATTTAAACTGAATTACCAGTCTAATAGTATAAAAAAGTAGGGGTGGTTTTCGAAGGAAACTCTCATGCCCACCTTACCAAATGACCCAAACCCAAAGAAATAAACTCTGCTGCTGACACATCATCTCTTTTCTCTTTCCATTTTTGTTCTGTCAGCAGTCTTTCCTCCATTCTCTGGAATCCATGTAAGTGATTTTTTACACACGCTTCAAAGCTGTCTTGTTACCTTCTAGTTTAGTGTATACCAATATGAAAAATCCTTTGTAAGCCATTTATACACCTTTAGCTTTCAGCCACTCAATCTACTTTCTGACAGGCTTGAATATTTCTTTTAACCTTTGCTCATTAAATCAAGTGTTAATATAAAAATAAATTGATGTTCCTTATATTGATGTTTCTGTATAACTGGTGTTTAAGCTATTTTGGGTCAATTTCTACCACCACTGCAAATCCAAAGCACCTCTGTCAAGTTCAGGCCAAGCTGCACTTTTTATCCTCTGCTTGATCTTTCCAAGTACTCCCTTTTCTTACTGACTGGAGCCTTTTCATGCTTTTGGGGTAGAGGTATGCACTTGACCCAGGCTCATTTTAAGACTCTGTGTACTGGGCCTGATTATCCATCATACCTAATCAGACTCAGGTATCTGTTTTGAAATGGAAATCTACTTACAGGCTTCTGATAGCCCTTCTAGAATAACCGTGGTGGCTATAGAGGAACAAACTTTTTCAGCAGGAAGAAAATCAAAGAGCATGACTCCTAGTTTCTTGTTATCTTACTTCTGTAGTGGACTAAATCTTGCCCACTCCTCCAGGTATCTGAAGAGCTTGAAGAGGTGAAATTCATTACCACTTATCTCCTTTCTCAGGTCTGGGAGCTGCATACTCTGTTCTGAGAACATATTTCTAAAGACCTTTTTACTCCCTGTCTCTGCCTTTCCTTTTTGTAAGAGTTGCACCTGTTTACTAGAGGAGAGGCAAGACACTGATTCCAACAATAACCTTCAATACTTTTCTTTCCTTGAAAGACAGGTCAATGGATGCAGGTCAATGGATGTGATATAGACGAGTGTGCACTGAATGCATAGAAACCTCTCCCCTTTCCAGATGAGGGGACAGCACCCTTACATCAGTGAAAGCCCTTGACCTGACATCCAGCTCCTCTCAGGATGCTATGTGCAAACGCTGTTTAAGTTCATGTCCTGGGAGTTATTTTGGTTAATTCCCAGGCTCATGCTCTATTTTGCCCAGAAAAAGAGTGGTCAAGTTTCCTGAGTGTGCAAAGGGCTCATTGACTCTGTTATGTCCCAGTACAGGAGGGACAAGGTCGTAGCAGAAAATACTGGCAGGGCTGGGCAGTTGAGCAACTGTCTTCCCAGCCCCATTTTATCTCAAAGTGGATGTGCAACTGAGCAGTTGTCTAACCAGGCACTTACAAAGTACTTTCTTAGGACTGGGCCTTCAGATCAGTGACTATTCAGTGCAGTATGACTGGGGTAAGTATGCTTACTACAGAGAACCTTAAAACTATATTCACTTCAGTCCAGGAGGACAATAGATCTGAGATCTGGGACTTTCAATGCTTGTTTCACAAAGCTGGTGTTTTCATCTGTCTGTTTCAGCTGACTTTTCAAAATTGCCATGTCTGATGAAAAGTACATGAAGTTGCATCTCAAGAGAGAATACATCTGAAGACATATAAATCATTAAAAAAGTAAATATGAGTGTCTGTTTTGTACATATTATTAAAAGTAGGGAAGAAAACCTGAAGGTGCACACTAGTTCTACTGTTGCTGCTATGGTGCAGGTGCATAAGCTATGAATCAGATTAGACAAGCAAATCTCACTGCATTGGTGGAGACATCAATACCCCAGAAGGAGAAAAATCAGAACACTGTTTCATGTTATACTGAATTTCCAAATGATGTTTCCAATTTCTTCAAGCTTTTTGAGTGCTTCCAGGCAAGGTCTTTCCCATCAAAGCTGAGTAATAGATTCATTTATTGACCTGTAATATCAAAGAGGTGAGCATTGAAACTTATTGAATCATTAGCAGGTATGCTTTCAGGCAGTGTGATAAATATATGTGAGGATAGATGCTCATAATTTTACTTTCAGATGCTCACCCTGTTCTAACAATGTCCTCCACCGAGGCCCTCATTATGTCTAGGTATTGAGCATGAAAGCAAAGTACACAGACTACAGGAATTTCAAAATGTATACAAAAATATTTACTAGGAATGATATGATATCTTGGCTTTTCCTGACAGCTGTGAAGTAAGTGGAGGTTTAGCTTCTGGGTGAGGTGTAATTGGCCAATAAAAGGAAGTAGCACCCAAACCTAGCAACCTTTTCGCATGCTTAGCAAGAAAATGAGCTACCAATAGTGTAGTACAGAGCCTCAACTACCCATCAGCCTAAAGGGTGTTTTTTCCATTAAAAAATGGCATGCTTTCATGGGTGGCAGATTACACGATGTCACCCAAAATGTGAAATTAAGACAGGCAGGCAACAATACTCAAATTATCTTCAGGCAGAAGAGAAAGGTCCATGGAATGTGGAAAGAGGGGCAGGCCACTTGGGAAGAGTAACAGAAACGTGGTGAGAGCATGCAGGGATGTGACGAGGAAGGCCAAGGCTCACCTGGAATTGAAGCTGGCAAGGGATGTCAAAAACAACAAGAAGGGCTTCTTCAACTACATCAGCAGCAAAAGGAAGGCTAGGGACAAC
>Ga0181612_162572_pt1 | contig 11320 bp, 7 predicted proteins | sample HoacroProtozoa21_FD_119630 | JGI IMG/M metagenome (GOLD analysis project Ga0181612, IMG submission 119630) | Hoatzin crop microbial communities from Cojedes, Venezuel. Combined Assembly of Gp0051906, Gp0051904, Gp0051908
CATTGTCTGTGACAGCCCTGTGCTTTGACCCTACCAATGACAGGGAAGTGCTGGGCAAAGAGAAGAGCGTGATGCTGAAGCCCATTGAGGAGGCAGGAAATGAAGCAGAAATAAAACACAGTGAGGAGTTGGTTGAAAGGTCTGTCCCCAAGAAAATGCTTGCAGATGGCAAGAAAGCCAGACAGTGTGAGCAAGGAGGTGCTGGTAGCCACTGCCCAGGACTCCAGGACTTTTTCTTGACTACTGCTCTTCATGCAGGCACTCTGAGATGAGCTAAGGAAGCCGGGGAGAGGCCCTGTGTGCTGGGCACCAGGCCATGCCCCTGCCACCCAGCACACCTAAGCAGACAAGCAATACCACCTAATAGTGTCAACAGAGAATATTTGAAGCAACCCAGGAAGGAAAGCCCCACACACGCTATCCGGGATGCTGAGGAAACCACGGTTTGCTCTGACCTCCGAGGAGCGGGTGATTACCCAGCACTGCAAGGAGGTGCCCCAGCCTGCAGCCCCTGCAAGGCAGCCATGGGCAGCTGCGATCCTGCCCTCCACAGCCCTGTCGAGCAGGGACACCAGAGAGACAAGAGCTCCTCGAGGTGACAGGCTCCCTGCCTAAGTGGTTATCCTTTCTGTGAACACCTCCTCCCTGTGCGTGGAAAGGGGAGACACTCTGGTGCTGGGCAGTGTGAAAAGAGTTTAACCCTTTGGCACACAACAAATAAATCCCATTATTCCAGCTCCCTGGCTAGCACTCCCTCCAGCCTGCGCTCCCCGAATCCCTTTCGAGAGCAGCTGAATCAATGTTTGACTTGTACAAACAGCCGCCTGACTGCAATTTGGAAGGGATTCAGATGGGGATTACAGCAAGGCAGTGGATAAAAATCTATTACATGGCAGTATTTATTCTAGATCCCTGTGGCACTCAGTGTGAACTCTGGCAGCATCTCCCGTTCCTTATTCAGTGGCACATGTGCAGAGGATTGAGAAGAATCACTTTTGGGAGAGAGTGCTGCAGAGCAGTCGGAGGACCGGGATCTAGACTGAGTACACATTTCCAAGCCAGACTGACTTGGCTTTGCAGTGTGCCCTCCCAGGGGGTGGCAACATCTTTAGTTTTCAGGAGAATTTGATAGTGGTGAAATTGTATTGTTTTGATAGCCCTAAGGACCTGTGCCAGCTCTGGTTTACCAAAGACCAATGGTAATGGCTCAGTGCAGCTATATCCGAGATCAAAATCCAATCCTGCCTTCTCTCTTTGAGCATAGAAAAGATCCAAGCCCCAAGACAGCAGCAGGAGCTCCCTGGGTGCAGGAAGCCCGCCCAACCTTGGACCCCAAGAGCAACGTTGCAGCAAGCCCCACATCGCTGCTTTCTATTAGTAGCCTAGCAATGAGAGGAGCAGTTCAGGCAAGGGGGGCTGTAGGTGACAATCTCTGAGATGAGGTGACCCAGGAACAGGACCACAAACAGCCCACTCGTTGCCCGCAGGGGTCACCACCAAACCACCGCTGCTGGCCCAGCCTGGCCAAGCTAGTCAGGAGCAGTCTCCCAGGACAGGCATCTGACTTGAGGAGCCCCTGTCCTTTTCCAGCGCAGACACAGGCCATCCGCCAGCACGAGGGAGCACGGGGAGCACCAGGGCAGTGCTGCGAGATGCCGCTGACTTAACAGGCTGTGACAGGACTGTCCAGCAGCAAAGAGAGGCAGAGAAGACAGAGCTCTCAAAAACAAAATAGAGATAGGGGAGGGGTTCAAAGGGACTGAATTACCCATCCCTAGCTTCGCCTTTTCTTGTGTTGAGAGCACGAAACTTTCATCTGCCGGCGGTATGTCACGTGTCAAGGGAGACAGACCTCTCTACTCCAATGCTGCAATATTTTCTCCAGAGGGTGATAGTGCCAACAGCAAAATAAGCACTGGCCAAGGCCCGCTTGTCTTGCTGCCACCAACAAGGCAGCGCATGCAGGCACCCCACTCCCTGGCAGCAGCGTTTCTGGGCTGGGCGATGCAGAGGCGACAGGAACAAATGGACTGGAGAAGGGCTGGAGAAGCCAGAGCTAGTTCACACAGCCCCAGCGATGAGGGGCCTGCCCTGAGCACAGCCACAGACTTCAAAGCCGAAAGTGGCCACCTCCTGAACACTTAGCAGCTCCCTCTGGGGACTGCTCACGTGGCTGGATCTGCACCGGAGTCAGCCCCACGCCAGTGAACGAAGCTCTCCCAACAAGGTGCTGGCGCAAATACAAGGTAGCGGTGTTTGCTAGCAGGGAGCACCACTAACCTCCTCTTCCTCAGCTCTTCCCTGTGCTCTGTACAAGTCACTGCCCCTCCTGTACAGGTGACTGCCTCAATAGAAAGGCTTCAAGTTAACTAGCATTGCTGGGGCCTGGGATGCTGGGTCATTTTCTCAGCTTAGCCATTTGGACTTTTAGTTTAAATTTTGCTATCTGTAAACCAGAGATAAGCCTGACCTACAAAGATGCTGGGAAACTTAATGAATGGAAAGCTTGCAATATGCTTTAAGATCACCATGCAGAAGATACAAGAAACAGGCAAAATATTGCAATACATGTAACATTTTATCAGATTATAACAAATCTTAAAGTACTTCATGCACCAACCTTGTATAAAAGATGTGCTCTATCGTACATGATTTCTTACAGGACCCACACTGCATTAAAAGGAACTAAAATTCTGGAGGGAAACTAAGGAGAGGTCGTAACTCACAGATTTCTGTCCCCTGGACTCATCCCCTCCACACAGTGTTTTTTTCCCCCGCGCTTCCTCTTTCACTACAATCCACGCTTCTGTTATCTGCTACTTCACCCTGTCTTCCTCTGTCTGCTGTTGTGAAGTTATTGCTCACTGGGTTTTGTTTTCACACAGAAACCAAAAAGCATCAGAAGTAACATGGAGCCCCAGAGGGAACCACACTGGCAGAGCAGCATGCGCATCTCCTCCTCCGGACGCGACGCACCGACTGCCTTTGGGAGTCATGACAGGGCTGTGAATCTGGGACTCCAGATTTATGTGTCGCTTCTGTGGCCACACAGATTTTCTGCAGGGACCAGGCTGAAGTCCTCTTCAAGGAGAGCTTCACCTTCATGCCGCAGGCAAGCCTCCACCCTTGTGAGTGTAATTTGGTCCATCAGCCACCCCGGCTTACCTGAGCAAGCCTGGTTCTTTTGCCTAAAGGGAGACACTCAGGCACTACATTATATATTACTTCTAATTAAGTGGCTTTGTTTGTTCTGTTGCTCAGGGGAATAACGTACTGTCTCAGGATGCCCTTTAACGATATTTGGCTTTGTTTATTAAATATTTATTTTGCAAGATAAATGTGGATAAAGGGTTCCTTTCAGGATTCCTTCTGGGAGGAGAGAGTGCCAAGAGACTCAGACGATAAAATGGGTATAGAGGTCCAGGTTGGGTTTTTACCCAGAACAGCACACAACACCCATGCTTCCTAACAGTGTAAAAGATGCACAGTTCCATCTTCCTAATTCTCAGTTTATCCCCAGCAGCCAAAAGAAAGTGGGTCTGACACGCTTTGGGGTCTTGTGCCCTTCTTCGTCTGGGGCCTGACACTCCTTCCCTCCCACTGGTGTGAAGTGACTACACTTCCCAACACAGGGGAAGGGAATCCTCCAGGTTTATCGTGGCTGCTGCTGCAGGAAGGGTCTGGCAGGACGGGACGGGGAAGCAGGATGGCACCGGTGTAGGAAGCCTTCAGCAGCAGTACGGAGGGAAGGGGAGAGGCGGAAATCGCAGGGATGGAGCACAGCTAGGAAACGGCCCGTTTGCTGGTGAGCCTGCAGGCTGTGTACACATCTGCTGAGCCTTTCTTTGGGTAAGCAAATGGCAGAGGAAATACAGATAAAGGCAAGAGGTTAAGCAGTTATGATTAGAAGTGAGCACTGTGGACTATCTTGAAGCTCTGCAGGGAAGTAAGACAGTCTCCAAACCCCTCCCCAGCAACACCAGCAGAGCTTGATGAGTCCCTGCAGTCAGTCTAAGATTCACAGGATCTAACTTACAGGGGGTTTAGAAGTGTCCTGTCCGATGCATCCCAATTCCCCTCTACGCCCCTGACGCCCAGAGAGGAATAGGCAGGCGTGAAGTGACGCTGCTCTCCTGCACAGCCATGTTGTACCAGTCAGGGTGAAGCCATCTCCTTTTCGCCCATGCACGTGGCTGGCATTTGGATCTGCCCCTTTGTGCTCAGAGCCCACCATGGCTGTTGACAAGAGAGAGAGGATCACCCCGCGGCTTCCTCCTGTCAGGAGGGTGACTCCCCTGGCCTTGCTCGGCTGGGAGCAGCTGTACGGGAGGAAGAGCCGTCTCGTCCTGATGTGCATGGGAACAGAGCTGAGAGGGAGTGGTGTGGATTCAGCCTCCAGCCACCTGCTGTACGGAACGGGCAGATCATTTCCCAGAGAGCTCTGTAATTTTGCTTTGCAAACGCTTGCCCACTGGCGCGGAGCCTGAGGAGGAGCAGGGGGAGAGGGAGGCTGATCACAGCTCTGCATGCCAAAAAGGCACTTTACCACGCATGAGGCCACCAGCGCTTCTGCTGCCGTGAGACCTTGCAGGCTTAATGCTCTCTGCTGCTCCCCACGGCAGCTTTTTGTAAGAGGGGAGGCAGAAGTGGCAAGAGGGAGTAGAGAGTGAAAGAAGAACAAGGGGCTGTTAGAAGGAGAGAAGAAAGAGCGATGCAGGGAAGGGAAAACAACACGATAGCTAGGGAAAGGGAAGCATGTAGGCCATGGAGGTGTGTTGAGGCAGGAGTCCCTGCAAGAGCTGACAGCATGAAAGGGAGAAGACTCCATCCCCAGGCTGTAAGCACCCTCTGGGAACTAACAGCAAGAGCAAGGAAGAGCCTGCTCGGGACTTTCTGCTAAGTGCATGAAGGCTTTGCAGAGCCAGCTTCCCAGGGAAGCCTGGCTCACGTAGGTATACTGCTTGCAACTACAGCAGACTGCCCCACCTCCCCAGAGCTTTGGAATTTGTGGGCAAATTTCAGCTAAATCTTTGACACGGCTACATCTCCATCTGGTATTATATTTTTACAAGTTTAATAAAAACAGGCAAATGGATAGCGGAGGGAAGCCAAGTTTCTATGAAGGGACATGCTCAAATGTGAATTCAATGGTATTATCACCCAGCAGAAAGCCCAAACAGCGAAGTGGTGCTATGACTATGTGTCATAACAAAGATCAAACTCCAGCTGTCTGAATGGTAGGTTTTTGGCCAGCAATTGCATAAAACTGCTATGATTTGCGGAAACCGGACCCCCAGATTCTGTTCCATGCTGATATCTGCTCTCCCTCTGATTTTTTTTGAGCCCATTCCCCAGAGATGTCCGCTCCGAGGCGTACATCAGAGAAGGCAGCAAGCTGAATCTGGCTGAGAACAAGTGCAAACCCAAGTGCTCAGTAATCTTTTTCTGTGAAGCTCTCCCTGCCCTGCAACCACTGAGCCCACACACACACCCCACAAGAAGACACCTGCATGCTACGAAGGATCGCTGCAGAGATCTGTGCAGAGCTTCCCAGGCAGCAGGGCCTCTACTGCACCATCTTGCATTGCACCAAGAATCGGTGCAGCTCTGACAGAGGTATGGCCCGAGAGGTTGCGTGTGGCCAGGGTGCTTCATGCCAGCGAGGGAAGAGGGGGGCTCTACCGCTTTCCACATTTCCCAGTTAATCTTTTGTTCTCTGCTGCTAAGTCTGCACCCAGCCAGGGAAGATGTTTTCAGTACAGAAGGGAAATAAGGCGCAATTGGTCACACCCACATCCAGCTCCCACTTTCCTAGCAAGCTGGGAAAGCCTGTGCTTCCAAAAGCACCTCTAGAAGTTCCCTTTACATTCAGGTAGCTCCAAAAAGGGCAATGCTTCACACTTTTCAAATACCATTCCCCAGCCTTGCCTTAATAGCTCTGGCTAAAGTAAACAACATGCCAACATCAGAAACGTGTGGGGGAAAAGTATAGGTCATAAGAAAGCAGGTCTTTGGCATCCATGGCCAGATGCTCTCCTCTGTATAGCAGAGCACCTGTTTTCTACTATATAGTACTCTCAATTTCTAATAGTATAAGCCACAAGAAAACTAGATCCATTGTGGCCACCTGACCTGCTGTAGCAGCAAACAGGCATCCCAGTTCTGCTGACACTATTATATGCTCCAGTAGTACCCATGACTTACAAGATATTTACTGGGCTTAAATTCACTTTAAGAAGCAACACGATAACATTTTTGCATGTAATTTGATGACATTCTGATGAGTCACACCATTTTATCACAACTTTGCATCAGCCCTTATTTTTCCAATTATTTCTAAAAGTGTTCTATGAGTTTTTCAAGCATCTAATTAGGGAATCCTTGCCCTGAAAAGCTCCATCTGCACATATATATGGAGGCTTGACTGCAGCATCAGGGCTTCAGATATAAAAACGGACAAGGGACAGGCACGAAGGGGACAAAACCTAGGATGACTAAGAAAGCATTTTATATGTTGGTTGTTACAATTTTTTTTTCTTCCTTTTCTCCTGAATTTTCCATCCAGCTCTCACCCACTCACAACATGGTGCTGTGAAAGGTGAGTCTTTCCTTAGCAGAGCTGAAAAACTGAAAACCTTAACTTTAAAATGAAAGAGTCCCTTCAGTCACACTAACACTGCCCAGTGTGATGTTGGAATACAGCTGGGAATTAATGGGTCATAACAAAAAGTTTTCCCCAAACTGGAAAATTATGTATTGCTGTTGAATTGCTTCATTTCTTTCCTAAGTACATGAGGCAGAGTTCTCATCAATAACATCTCAAGAAAATAAAAAAAAAATAGAAAAGCTTAGACTTTCTATATTTAGTAGCTTCTGCATTTTGGCACGTTTTCTTGCTAAAAATACCTAAATGCACTTATTGGTGGGGTGGGAGAATCAGCATTTCTGCTTTTTACCATCCAATTATCCCAGCAACAAGAGAGGTAGACAACTGCAATTTGAGATTCCCTGACAGTTGTCTGCTGAAAGTACAACATTTAAATGCCGTGTTGGCAGAAGGCGGCAAGGAACCCAGTCGAGCAGGCTAGCGCTGGGGTTAGCACGCAGCCGAGGTGCTCGGCAGCACAACCAGGTGGGCCAGTACTCAGCCTGGAGATCCACTGGTCTCAAGAACTGCTCCTCACCTGAGACACCTCGGGCAAGGCAGAGGGGACGGGGCCACAGGCCACCAAACCAACACAAGGCATGCATAGGGAGGGAGGATACGCCTGGAGCAAGTTGCCTATCCAGACTCTCAGCCCAGGACACCTCTGAGCAACTGCAATGCACAGCCTGACCCCCAGTCCTGGATTAGGATGCAAGTTATTTCTTTAGGGAATATGGGACTATGCTTACTCTTGTTTCTTTCAAGTACTGCCCCTACATAGTGTTTGTTAAGTAGCCCAGTACCCAGCGCAGCTGGCCGGGGAGCTGAAGACCCAGGCAGCGAGCCTCTTCAGCCTGATGAGGTTTGGCTGCCACAACCAGCCCCATTTGGTGGCTGCATCTCTGAAGAAAGCTGCTGATGGTGCTGCAGGATCGTGCTGCCCACGTGTTAGGGCACGCATCCTGGCTCACCTGAGTTCCATTTTTGGACCAGGACCAAGGGACAAGTTTCCTTGGGTCAGTTCTTAGGTTCAACCTTTGCGTGCAACTGGTCAGGTCACCAGTGCTTCTTGGGACTCTGCCTTCTCCTCAGTGTAAGTAATATAATTAGTAAGTAACCACCTCCAAGCATGAAGTGAATTTTTTGAGTATACTGAAGCCACTGAGAGCTATTGGTTTGAAGTGCTGAGCCATATCCTTTCAACACGGCAGGCTCTGAACCTAAAGGAGAAGTTATTCTTAAAGAGAAGCACAACAGCCAGTATGGATTTGCAAGAGCAGCTCTAGTCACAGTGATCTAGTTTCCTTTTCCAACAGAGTAACAGGGACTGGGAGGCAGCGGGTGCTACGTCTCAACTCCAGTGAAGCTTTTGACATTTTGACATGTGACTCATGATATTCAAGAAAAGATTGTCTAGGTGAACCTGCTGTGGGATAATAGCATTTGGTTAGAAAAACATTTATTGAAAATAGTTATAATTATTTCATTGCCAGATGAAAGATTTATTGAGTGGATCCTACAGGTGTTCTTTGGAGGGTCCAGCACTAGTCAATGTTTCCATTAATGACTTGAATAATGGAATAAAGAGTATACTTATTAAATCTGCAGATGACATCAAGCTGGGAGGGACTGAATATGCTGGAGGACAGAAATAGAATACAAGACAATCACAGCAAATTGGACGAGTGATCGGAGAACACAAGATGAAACTCAACCAGGACATATCCATATAATTAGACTTAAGCAGGAATAATCAACTTCATAAATACAGAAAAAGGAACAGCTGGATAGGTGGCACTTTTGCAGAAAGGGGTCTGGAAGTTACCATACATCACAAATTGAAAAGCAGTAAAAAGCATGTCTCACTGCCACAGGACAAGCAAGTATCATACTGGGACGCTAAGGTTAGTCTGACAGCCGTGTGTTGGGTGTCCCACTCTGAGACAGACGCCAATTGGAGAGAGCCCAGGAGCAAAGAGGAGGAATGGTCAAATATTTAGCATCCGTGGCCAACAAGAGCACAGCGAACAGACGGAGTATGTCTAGATAAAGAAAAGATGACTGGTGGAGGACACCGTAATGGTTTTCAAATATCTGAACAGCTGCTACAAGGAAAAGAATAATCTGTTTTCCATGCCCGTGGTGAATAAGAGGCAGTAAATTCAACTTCAACATGGAAGATTTGGGTTAATCTGTTAAGAACAGGGAAGCGCTGGAATAGATTGCCCAGTTCTCAGTCAAAATATTGTCAAGGGCAAAGGAGGTGCAGCTGAACATGCCTGGGGCAAGGAGATGAACTAGATGATCCCTCAAAGGCCCTTCCAATCCTGTTTCCTATAGCTTTTTTGATCAATAGTAGCAAGTTTAAAGAGAAGCTGTTCACAGAATTCTCCATTTCCCGTCCCTCATATCAGATATTTTTCACCACGAAAAGACAGAGTTTTGAAGTTTTTACAGTGCAGTTAAACATTCACACCAGTCCCTACCCGGCTTCAGCAAATCTATTTTCTAAATACACCAGACACACATTTAGATACGCTCAACTCTATGTGGAGCAGAACGCGAGACATTAATCTTTCAGGAACAAAAACACAGTCCTCTTCTAAGAAGCCTGCGCAACTGTTCCTAGGGGTGACCACAAAGCCACAGAGCCCTGCAGCTCCCTGAACATGCCTTCCTCACTCAGTAGTCCCAGTTAAAAAAAGAGTGTTTACATCCAGGCTCACTGGTTCGTGCAGTCCCAAAAATAAAGAGGCTTCGGGTTTTTTGTTTTAATGTTTTCCTGTGGAAACTTCTCATACATTAAAACTTATTCCATCACCCAATAAACTAAGGTCCTAACTAAAGAGATTATAAAGCCCTAAAACCAGTATCGGTCTCAGACTCTAAGCACAGGATCAATGGCAACTAACATTTGCAACACCTGTATTTGCAGCCACCCCCCTATCTCTGTATGAGACTAGGAGAAGCCCTTCTGCCAAAAGCTCGATCCGCTGCAGGCCCCATCGCGCAGGCAGATGCCACACTGTCCTGCCAGCACGCACAGCTCACCCTTGGAAATGGGGACGGAGCGGTGCTGGCAACACCGTGCCCTGAAGTTCTCCCAGCTGAACAGGACATGGGTTGTAGATGTGTATAGTACCAAGAGCAGAAGAAGTGACCACAGGGCTATGATTAGCAGAAGTAGGGCAGACAAAGACATATCCCTTCCTTCTTCAGCGATCATAAAACTTTTCCGGTGTTCAGATGATCAGGAGTACACAAAACATCGCCCCCCATGCCATAGATGTGTGTCCATATAGACCCATAGCAACTCTTTCTTTCAGAAGGTCATGCTCCCTATTCTGTCTGCCAGTGATGAGGATAATTAATGCCATTTCTTAAATCAACCAAAAAATCCCAGACCAGCACTCAGCTGAGTCAGCGAGCAACGTATTTTGACGCTAAAGAGCTTCTGAGAGAAGCTGTCAGCTGGCCCCAGTTGTCCCAGCTCCTCGGGCAAGGCCTGAGCTGCTGCAGGGTTTTCCTCCCCACACTTGGGCTCTGTCTGCCTGGCAAGGGGCTGGTCCTGCCCCACGCTGAGTGACCGCTTGGCCTGGGGATCAAGGGCAAAAGAGGGCTCGGGGTGACCCTGGGCCTTCGCCCCAGGAAGCGCGCGGAGCAATCTCGGTCCAAGGCAGGACGAGGTCCCGCTGCACCTCACCTGGCGAGATGCGGGTCCCTGCAGCCTGTCCGAGCGGCTCTGCTGCAGGGCCAGGGCACGGCCACGCTTCTCATCAACGTGCCCAGGTGGGCCGTGGGGACCCGCGGGGCGGAGGGCGATCCCCACGGCTGACCAGCCTTCCTCTGCCATCTCTCGCCCACGGCATCTCTTCAGCGATGCTCCCATCGCTGGCTGTGCCCCTGCTGCTCGAGTTAATTACAGTAATTATACCTGTGCTCCTCAGCTCCAGCTCCCTTTTGTTGTCACTTCCCTGCCCGTTCATTTGCAAATCTAATTGCTCAGTGGATTTTTTTAAAAAGAAAAGGGGTAGGGAGGGCAAAGATACAAATGAGCAAAGAAAGTACGATTCTGTAGCAACAATATAACAGGAATTGAGGAGCCATTGAGCAGCACCAGGTGTTTTATTTAGAGCCCCTGCAAGGGCTGCAGGCTGCTCCCGACTCTGACAGGCAGGCCTTTGCTGGGCTACAGCACTAGACCAGAGAAGGGAAAAAAGAAAGGATTGCATCAGCCTCCCCCAGTACCTGCCAAATTGCCTCAATCAAGGCTCAGAGCAGAGCTCAAGATAGTGCCCAGTGCTTCAGAGCACGCTTGCAGAAGGGCCAGAGAGTTTTCTGGACACCCAGTGCTCCCAGCACGGCATGTTCCCATGTGGGCACGGGCACCATCAACCTCCAGCAGCCGCTCTTCTCGGCATCAGGTCCTACCTGTTTCTTGGGCAGGTTTCCTGGGGACAAGGAGTGCTGCAGTATCAGCTGTGGAAAGAGAAGTCTCTTTTCACGCCTGGGAGCAGAGGTTTTCCAGTGGTGACCCTGGAAGAGCTACTGCTAGAGGTGAGTGTGCAGCTCAGGTCACCTGTCTGATAAGGATAGATTTGATGTCAATCAGAGAATGGTAGGGGTTGGGAGGGAGCTCTGTTGGTCATCTAGTGCAACCCTCCTGCCAAAGGC
>Ga0181612_120150_pt1 | contig 11319 bp, 7 predicted proteins | sample HoacroProtozoa21_FD_119630 | JGI IMG/M metagenome (GOLD analysis project Ga0181612, IMG submission 119630) | Hoatzin crop microbial communities from Cojedes, Venezuel. Combined Assembly of Gp0051906, Gp0051904, Gp0051908
CAAAAAGAAAAAAAAAAAAGACCCAGCCCTGCTAGTGACCATACTATGTTTTAATAATTTCTCACAGTTAGGGGGACAGTAAAAAAACTTGATGAACAATTGGATATGTTGCTTCTCTGAATTTCTCACAGATTAATTTCTAATGCTTCTTTACTTACTGAAAGCAGGATTTCTTTCTTTTAAAGTCCAAGATAGCACATCTTCATAACCAGTTTTTGCTGTATATGCAACCACTCTAAATGGGAAACGTTTAGGGTCAGCACAGCGGCAAGGTGTGCTTTCCCAGGAGTCATTCCGTTGGTTCTCATAGCTTACAACGCATATAGCCGAGTCCTAGTAAAGACAAATTATTTTCCTTTAAGTTACGAGAGCCAAAACCCGTATCTGGATCCCTACTGGAAAAACAGATGTCTTCACGAGGTTCAGCTAAACTTACACCTATTATTTTACAATCCTGCCTCTCAAACAGGTGACTGAGCTCACATGCTGCTTATGGACAGGGAACTAATGCCTGTCACATCCATGGGGCACTACCAGCTCAGTGAGAAAGGCCATCTCTGCCTGTGGCCACTGCAGAGCCACACAGGGCACTTCAGCTTTGGGCTGCAGCTGCTGAGCAGAGCCCAGGGATCCGGGCTCCGGAGTGTTGCGGTAGGCACAGGGGCAGGTTACTGAGAGATGAGAGCAGATGTCTGTTAAGACGTGATGGCGACTGGAAACACCCGTGGAGCATTGTGGACTGGAGAAGCATCCCTCTGCAGATTTGCTCATAGTGGCTTCTTGTCGCTCTCGTGGCATCACTTGTGCCTGCTTCACAGGAGGGACTTCTGGATGTCCTGAAAGAGGTGGGGATGCCGAGGCTGGGGGAGCGCTTTTCAAAGGGTCACAGCAGCACCAGCCCCAGGACTGGAGTTACGCTAACAGGGCCGTTCTCTGAAGCACAACAGGGGTCTTTGTGTCAGAACGGCCAACGTGGTTGCTCTGTGCCTTGTTCGGTTTTCATCCACAAAAGGGATAGCCCACAAAAGCCATCCTTCTATTCTCATTGAAAGGATAGTGCTCGTCTTTCTCTCCCTTTATCTCCTCATATGTAGAATAGGTTAATTTTCAAATGAAAGGAAGCTTTGCTTAACAGTCAAAGGCAAAACAACGGTTATATTCCTTTTTTGTGGGAAGAGAGGGTGCAGGTATGGGGAAGCAGAGAATCAAAGACGCTGTGTTTAGTCTTAAATGTCTCCACTGAATTGCACAGAAAGCCTAGCCAGGCAGGTTCTGCAGCTGTCAGTTTGAGTATCTAGTTCATGGGAAGAAAAAAAGATACATAAAACAATTTTTTTAAAGGAAAAAATACACTTCCATGGGTGAATATTTTGAAATGTTTACCCTTTAAGAAAAATCCACAGCTCATCATTTTTCCACAGAATTAGCAAAGTATTTTGAAGACGATGACAGATAAAAGACCTCACTTCTTCCTTTTTGGGTCTAGTCCTGTTTTCTTGGCATTGCAATATGTCTTTTCACTTTTTTTTTTTTTTTTACCCCTTTTCCCTTGTCTTGAATGCCAGAAATGTAATTGGGGTTACATCAGAGGCTTCATCTTGGGGCAGAGCAGGAGGTAAGCAGGTGTGGCGTCTTGCTGCTCTTCCCCTGCTCTGTGCTTTCCTTGGCTGTAATTATTCTCTCCATTCTGCCTCCCTCTGTTTATGCTGTTGCAGACGTTGGCTTCATGTGGTTTTTCTCTCACCAAATCAGAGCAGCCTCCCACCCTTCCCTTACTGATCTCAAGCCAGGGGCCAAAGACGCCATTAAATTTCAAAACCTTCCCTACAGTGGGTATAACTCTCTGACATTATCTTCTCTCTGCTTTCCCTCCCCGTTGCGAAAGTGTCGTGTATCTGGAGCCGGAGCCTCGCGCAGAGGGGAGGTCTATGTCCGTGGCTCCATTTGATTGCCGTTTAGACTGGATCGCTGTGGCAGAAGCAGCTAAACCAGCGCTGGCACTGGCCCTGGAGTGCTGTGGCTGCCACTGGCTGCCCGGCTCCTGCCGTCCTCGCCACGTCCCACAAGGGACCCGCGTTCCCTTCACATCGTTTGGCTGCTCTTGGCCTAAATGGCTTCTGCTGCACCTACCCGTAAGGCGCAGCCCTTTCCAAAGTGACAGCTTAAAGCTCTTGGCAAAGACAAAATAGGTTGATGCCAGTGTTGGTTCCAGAAGGCGTATAAAGGGCCTGTGAGCGTTTTGATTTCTGACAATGTTTTAAAGGCGCTCTTTTGATTTGACGCTGTGAATGGCGCTAGTGATGTCGTTGGTGGCTGCTAGCCGTCAGCAGGAATGGTCCAGGAACGTGGACCGGTCAAAAAGCAAGTCGCTTTCTCCCCGCTTGTGAGTTGCATTGTGCACTTCTCCCACGGTGTGCAGTTTTTCGTCCGTGTAGTGAAAACCTTTCAGAAAATTTCTGGGCATTTCAAGCAAAATCTTTTGCACAGCATCAAGTGATCGAATTTTAGAGAAAACCAGTTTACGGTTGTTTTAAACAGATTGAAGTGTGTGTATTGGACTGATTTTTGACACGCTCTTTGTTGTTGTTAAAGCCAGGAGCATTGGTTACTATGAGTACAACTGTGCGAGGCCAGAGGCAGCTGCAAAATCATATGAAAGATATTAAAACCTCTTCCCTATTCCTAATAACGCTGTAAGTTCTGTGATCTGAAATTTTAGGATCTTGTAGGGTTAGCAGTAATTACCAGCTGTCCTGTCAGACTTTGTTGTAGCTGGCTTAAAATGCTGGAGTAGGCACGGAATTAGCCCCCATCCAAAGTACTCGGCTCCAGCCCCCCTCCAAAAAAGTGGAAGAATACTGAGAACGAGGAAGCAAATCTTTCAGGCTCACATCAAACAGCTTTCGAGATGACACGGAAACTGTTTGCAGCTGGCCGTGTAAAGTCAACCTGCAATTGGCACCACAGCTTGGTTCAGAGCACAACAGCTAAAATTTTGGGGAGTTATCCATGACTTTTATCTAGTTTGCATATTTTTCTTTGACAGAAAGTAAGTGCCCTAATTTAAAGAGTAGAGGTGACTCTAGTTATCAGTTTGCACTGCTGATAAATGGTCACTCCTGTGCTTGTCTGGGTAAGTGAAATTAAAGTATTGATGATGGTCTTCCCCTTTTTTTTTTTTGGCAGGGGGGAGGGATGCAAGAACTACAACTTCCTTGTGACTTTCTTAAAGTCTTCTGTTTCTTTGCTTTTCTGTTTGGCTGCGTAGAGCTGAACTTAAGTCCTGAAGATCAGGGTGTGTGCAAGTATTGCTCTTTAAGTCTGGTTTGTTCTAAAACTAAACAAGAAATTCACAGAATCTTACATGATTTCCACCCTGCTTTTCAGGATGAAAATAGTGGTCATTCCTGGGAATTTTCATTTCTGTGCTTATATTTTACTGTACCTGAGGAAGTAGCCTGGAACTGACTTGATCTTTCATATTTCTCAGCTGAAGAAGGCAAGTAAGTTTTTAATTATTTCCAATAAACTAGGAATGCTGAAGAGAGAAGAGTGGGAGAGGACTTGAATAAAATAACATGGCCTGCTTTTAGCTTAGAAATAATAATACTGATCTGAACCTGTAATCAAAGACTAAATAAAGCCCTCGGAGGAGAACGTTGGTTAATAGCAACGTTGGTAAAATAGGACTCCTTTCCTGATGCGTGGCTCTGCCAGAAAAGGTTCTCTGGGTGGTATAAGTCGTCCTCTGACAACTGCACCCTGTGCCAAAGAGTTAAGGTGGGGAAACGGTGTCAGACCACGAGTTTGACACTCTTTGAAGCTAGATCAGGCATTTGTTGCAGAAAGTTCCTGAGCTGCATTTGGGTGATCACAGAGTTCGAAGGGGAAAAGCGGGGAAGGAGCAGAGCACACGCCGTGCCATCAGCCTCCGGCAGTGTGTTCGATGCTGTGGCGAGAAGCAGGAGTCTTCCGCCTCCGTGATTCCGCTTTCTTAAATGCTGATGCAGGGATTTAGTGTGGTAGCTATTATTTAAGCAGGTTGTTTGAAATAATGACTTTTCAGAGTCCATTACTCAGTATTTTTTACTCTTGTTTGCTTCACATAATGATCATCATCTGTTTGAAATTAAGGCTTCATATGGAAATAATCTGGAGTGCAATGGCTGTGTTCTTGTTTGGATGTGTTTCTGTTATTTTTTTAATTTTATACATCTAGTTCTGGCTGAAAAGAGAGAGGGAGGGATTACGGGGCCGTTTGGGGTATTTCAGTCTCAAGAGCCACTCATAAAGTAGCTAACTTCCCAGTACAAGCCTGACCACCAGCTACCGAATAAACTTGCATTACTGTTCCTCTCTTTGAGCAGCGCATCGGTGAACTTTTGCTTCATCTATCTGTATTGTGCTGATACCAGTGGTTTGCTCCCTGTGAGCTTTGTGAGCTCTGTCAAACCCGTGTTGTCCTGCTCATCTTCTTGTCATGCACCCTTCTTTTTATCTTCCTCTGCTCAAGTCAGCTGGTAGCTTCTAAACATACTACATACGTCACTTTGCCGAATAGGGTCCTCTTCATTGTTGCTAGCAAGTTCTCACTTCATTCAAGGTGAAATGCTGCTCAAATATTTCCATTCCAGAGGGAGTCTATACGCTCAATACCGTGGCATTCAAGTCCTTTGTTCTTTCAGGTGTGTGTAAACCCAGACTATTCTTTTCATCAGTTCTTGTTAGGGTCTGATGTTTGAAAAATGCCCAGGAAAGAAGGTGCTTGCTAACGTGCCTTCAGTGCCCAGAGAGCAGGTCCGAGGGCACCTGAGTACCAGAAAGTGCATTTCTGCCTGCCGCGTCCCCTTGCTCAGCTCAGGTCTCCAGCAGCTGAGCCGCCTGCTTGAGGAGTCGTACTTCCCTCCTGACCACCCTGTGTGCATGGGTTCACTTGCTACGTTCTGACAGGAAATTTTTTGTTCTATGAATATGGTGGAAACATTATTTATTTTGCAAGTTCCAAAACCGTTTTTGTGTGCAATAAAGCCTAACAAGTAGTTATGGTGTCAAACGGCTGGAGAAGAACTTTTTTTAGTATAAGATTCTTTTGTGTGCAGATTAAATGTGCCTATATGCACATATAAAAACAATGAAAACATTTTATTATGTGTCTATATGGTATTTTTGGTGGGGTGTTTTACAGAAGGATTAGGCTCACATGGACCATGTTTTCCATTTAGAAAAAGAAAATTGAATCACTGGCCATATTTATTGATGGAAACTTTATGTTTGTAAGCAAAGTTATTTTAAGGGTGTAGATAAATGCCCTGCAAAATGAAGTATTTCCAAACAGACAATTAACTGCTGTGTATTAAATGAATGCGTTTGATGTGTTTAGTTGCAGTCTTTATTGGTCCACTTGTGCTGATTAAATGGGCACCCTCATGTTCGGTTGCTGCCCCACACGTGCAAGGGAACACACGTGCAGGTCAAGCATAATCTTTTTGCCATTTCCTTTGCTATTTTACTATGTTAATCAGCACTCTGTGTAGTTGATTCATCAGCAGATTTTGGCAGTGACACTTTTATGTGTTTGACGAAGTGAGGCGCACGGTTTTGAAGAGCCAGCCGTCCTCTGTGGCTCGCTGGCCGGGCTGCGACGAAGGGCTGGATGCTGCGGAGTCCATCTGGGCACCACTGCAGCAGCCAGGCCAGGGGGCAAACAGCCGTGCTCCTTCGCCGGCCAGTGTGTATCTTCCAGCAGCTGAAGCTCACCCATGGCAGGCCTTTATCTCTAGGAGTGTATCCACCGAACTTGATAGCATTTTCTCTTTTTTTGTCTGTCCAGATAGATTAAGTTTTTCAGGAAGATAATGGATTCATAGATTTTGGTCTTTTTGTACCTGAGGAATGCAAGGCAGGAACTTCATTTCTCAAAGTTTGGGTTAAGGCAGTGTGATATCAGTGGTGAGCTCTGAAACATCATCACTGTTTGGAGACGAAACCTGCTCCTGTATTTTACATAGAGACACTGAGGGGAAAAAATGGTGAGGGAGCTTGATGGGTCCTCTGGGATCTGGCAACAATAGAGCATTTTATACATGAACAGACCTATTTGCATCACTGGAGTCCTCTTTTGTGTTCCCTGAGCTTCCTTTTAGATCGTGTGCAATTTGCAGTAAATGAATTGCCTTACCAAGAGAGAAATACGGGTCTCCTGGCAGTCTCTCTGGGCTGTCCCTGTCAATGAAGGGCCCAAGGAGCCTTCTCGCTCTGATGCCCTTCACCCTGCCCTTGCTCTCCTTCTCTGAGCTCTGCCATTTGCAGCTGCTACCATGCAGTTGAGTTGTTGGTGGGATACAAGCAGCCAGAAGGTGAGAGCATCCTGGAGTGAAGGGAGAGGGATAGCCTGCAAGCTTAACACTCTGCTTGTCCTGGACCTTGCAACACTTTTTGTCCTCTCTGTTTCTGTGGAACTAGTGCCACGTCAGGAATGGTGTTTTAATTTTGTCAGAATGGTCCTTAAAAAACATCAGAAAAGCAAAATCCTGAGTTAAATCAGGTTTGTTTGGATATTAGTTTCTCAGTGTTTGTTCGCTTTGTCTACGTGTTTAATTTCAGATGTTTACTGATTTGAACTGAAATCAAATGTTTCCTTTGTTGCCTTGCCTGACTGATTACATCAATATCACAACCTCAGAAGACATGCTGCCTACTGAAGGTAGGTGCTGGACCTGGATGGCCTTTTCCTCCTTGTTGTGCCCCAAAGCCTTGGAGCTGCAGTTGCTGCTTCTGCTCATGTGCCAGAGACAAGCGCACGTGCCACACGTTGCGTTGCCCTTGTTCGGGTGCTGTTGCCAGGGCCCAGCAGAAAGAATTCCAGCTCAAGGTTGTTGGAAGTTACTGGGGACAAAATTAAAATGAGGATCACCTGGTGTCTTCAGTATTGTGTGATTGCAGGAATGTGAGAAGAGGAAGAATCCTTAATTAAATGCTTTCAGAAGTCTTAATGAAATCAGATGTCTAATCCTGGAGGTAGAGTTTGTTTAAACTACATAAGGCATATTGACCTCACATGAAGAGAATGAACTGTGTTGAAAATCAGCTGGTTTCACATTAAATGAAAGCCTCCAGAGATGGCAAGGGTTTTGAAGAGTAACAACACTCAAAGTTATCAGTAGCTTTTTGACCATTGTATTATTAAAACTTGGTTTGGACTATATTGCCTCCACCAAGGGAAGGTCCATGAGTAGGAGTATAGGCATGTCAACACATGTCAACAGGTGAAGCAGGTGGTTATCTCCTGCACATCATCTGCTCTGTACAGACTCTGTGTGTGAACATATGTGACCATCAATGTGCATTTCTGTTTAGTTAATGTGCAACTCCCACATTTTCTTTCCTTCCTCCACGAACAGCCTCCATGAATCTTATTTTTGTTCTTTGAATGCTGGCAACAGTAAGCTATAGGGGAAAAACATCATCTCTTTGTGCATTTTTCTTTTTGTCCTCCTCAGGCCTTAATCTGCAATTTACAAGTTCTTCACCATGCCCGGGTGTTTCTTCATTTGACTGGAAGTGCACGTTGTTGTAGCCTGTCCAAGTGTTTGGGCAAGTCCTTCAGAGGGCAAGATGTATAAAAGGGGAAAGGAAGCTTAACAAAATGGGAAAAAGTGCTCGTAGGAAGACAAAAAAGGATGGGCGTATTTGGAGCAGGTATAGTGCCATACTTTGAGTTCAGTTCTGTTTAAACAGGCCAGATTTTGAGTTCATGTCTTCTGAACCAGTACTGTGTAGCCCACTGGAAGTAACACAGTGTCCATATGTCACATTGATCTGTGTACCAGCCAATAGTGCACTCCTGTTTACAGATAAAATGACCATTGCCATACACGGGTGGGATTAGTGCATTCTGGCTTTTTTTCAGATGAAGCAGTTCAAAACTTGATTTGGAAGGATCCCATTTCCCCAGAGGGTTTGGGTGGTGATAAAGCACAGGAGATCACAGAGGAGCAGCGACACATTGTGCATCTTTCGTGGCTGTATTCTACTGATTAGCTGTTGTTCAAACCAAACCAAACAAAAAAAGGTTCTGAAGTCAGGAACCAGTGTTGTCTTGTGTGTGTGCAGCTCCCTTGCTTCCTGCCTTCAGCTCTTAGAGGCTATTCCTTTGATCCACTGTGTTTCTCCATTCATGCCCCCATCTTGTAAGGGGTATCTGAAGGAACAGGCTGTATCTCTGGAAAGATGGTTGTCAGAAAGAGACTCAGACAGAGTTCATGTGGACAAATTTGCATTAAGAGAATATGTTACCTAACTGTCCTGGCATGGTGTGATGGAGAGACAGAAAGTTTCATGAAGTTTGTTCAGGTTCACGGTGGAAGAAGGAGATGTGCTCCAGAGCTGACCTTCAGCCAGGTACCTCCGAGGGCACGAAAGCATACGGGATCTCGAAGGGAGCAGAGGTTAGAAACGAGCACTAGACATGAGGTCATATTTTTATAAGTGCAGCTGAGAGGAATAACCAAAAAGCTGGGAGGAGTCGATGTTACAACACAGACTTCTAAAAAGCAGTTATTAATCAGAGCTAATCTATTCAAGGAAGTAAGATGATGAAAAGACTCTTGGCTTGTGGATGGAAAATGTCTGTTACCACAAATGTAACTCTTTTTTAATTTAGCAGTTCACACTCTTTTGCCTCAGCTCCTCACCCCCAACAAAACCCATGGATCCAAATTTCCATCAAAGGAGTAGAAATTTGTGGTTCAGCCTTGCTGCTTCTGAGGATTTGAAATCGGGAGTGAGTGTTCAGGATGCTGCAATGAACAACCACATCAAAAAACCACGATGATATGAACAGATCCTTTCTGTCTAGGTTTCTAGGTAGGTATGTTCACCAGGGTTTATCTAGGATGGCATTGGGCAGCAGCCTGTTTTGACCTGTTCCATCATTCACCCCCCAGGCAATTCCTCAAAAAGAATCTTGGCTGATGAGTAAAGGGGGAGGTTGTGTAATTTGAACTTTGAAGAGGAATGATGATATTGTTCCCACTTAAATGCATCGTTGTGGTAAGGAGGTGAGGTGGTTTTTAGCCAATCATTAACACTAAGTGATGCAAAAAAAATTGCTGGAATGAAGCAAACAGGTTTTGGTTTTTGGTTTTTTTGTGGTTTTTTTGTCTTTTTTCCTCAGAAGTCACAAGTTCATGTGGAGTAAAAAGTGTCTGTGTGTCTTGGTAAAAGATTACCACTTCTGGAACAAAATACCAACACAATTTTATGTGCATCCAGTATCTGTGATTAGTGTTGTAGGTCACTTAGAAGCAATGATTGCTGTCTCTGCCTCTCAAAACTGAAGTTAATCTGTAGGAATCTAAACATACTTGGTGGTGCAAGACATTAACTGGGACACACAAGTCAATTTAGCAGGATCATGGAGTGATTATTTGTGCTGCAATGAGAAACAGGCTTTGTAAGTGGACTAAGCATATAATTTTAGCTCTGATTCTTAAGATATAATGCTTACGTGCGTTCCTTCAAGTCCTACTTTCAGATCTCCTCACCAACATATGTTGGTGGCAAAATGTAGGCTGGCACAGATAAATTAGACCTAGAAAATTCCTGCACCCTTCACAGGCTCTGGGATAACAACACCAAAGCCAGTGGTTTCCAGTTTACCTGCCTGAATTATGGAAGCCTCAGAGTTGCCTCCTAAGTGTCTGAGACACCTTAGCAAGCAGGGTATGATGCACTGTGATCCTTAAGTATTGGGCTGCCAAGAAGTTCTTTGAGGTTTTGCCTGTGATGTTTCTCAGTGTCCTTTCACTGCCAGACATCCCTTTTCCCATCAGTACCATGGGACTTCTGTCTCACCAGTAGTTGCAAGGGTCAGTGATTTCTTTATGTGCTATCTTTGACATTATCTGCTGGCATACAGGGCATGATTTATGCTCTTTACTGTGACTAGCACTACTCTTCCAACTGAAAATTGACATAGGAGAGATTTAGTAAACCATCATAAATCGCCCCTTCCTTCAGTTTTGCTCATTCTCTGTGACAGGCTCAAATCAAACCAGATGAGTAAGGTATAAGGGGATTTGGCATTTTGCTGGAAGAGCGGAGTATGATGGGTTTTTATTGTAGTCTGGATTTCCTGCTGTTTAAAAACATGTGATCTAAAGACAGGGAGGTTAAGGGATATTTTGCAGATACTTATAAATGGGAACATTTCTCATGGGAGTGTCCTTATGGTACACTCCTAAACAATCCTCGAAATCAAGAAACCAAAAAGCTCAGATAAAGCTTGACACAGCTCAAAGAATCCCAGTTTGTTCATGTCTCTTTCCCAAATGATGAGCTGTTTTGTCTGTCTTAAAATTTGAAGGTCAAGATGCTGTGTCTTTAGAATGTCGACAGAAAAACTGTGCAGCTCCAGAGTATTCAGTTACGATGAAGTGCACTGTGGAGTGTCAACATATTTCTTGTATTTTGGTAAGCGATATGTAGTAATGTTTGCACTCAGATTTTGCTGAAGATCTGATGAAGTCTACTCTGTGCCATGTATGACAGAACTGGATTATCCAGTCAAAATTGTAGAAGTCCTCTGAAGTTCCTGAGCCAGAGAGTAAGCCTCCTTACTGAGCAGGTTTTAATCCGTCACAGCCTGTCCCATTCATGATATATGGGAGTTTATGCTGGTTCTGCAGTATATTGGCCTCATGTGAAGATGATTGCAAAATTTGCATAGATCTTAATGTCAACAGGAGGTGCTGTTTAAGGAGATTATGCAAGCCCTGCCATTTGTGTTGGTACATGCCCTTTGTACTTCTCCAAAATCGACAGTCACCGTAATAAAAATTATACAGCTTTGCCCAGTCCTTCCAGAAGTTATTTATATATTGTCTTTGAATTTAATTCATCTTTTAACTTGCTGATACTATAGATATCCATGCTCTCCTGTGACAGCAAGTCCCAGAAGTTCACTACCTTCTATGTACGTAATTGTTTTCTTAGACAATTAACTTTTTAAAGCTGGTTTTCAGCCAGTTTCCTTGAGTGTCCTCTAGATCCTGCAATGTAGGATCTGGTGAACAACAGTTTGGCACTCAGCATGGGCACCAGTTTTGAAATTATGTCATTATATACATATCGTGTTGTATGATATCCCTCAGCTTTGTCCTTTGCAAGCTGAAGAGTCACAGCCTCTTGCAATCACTTGTTGGGCAACTGCACTGTCCCCTTAATCATTTTAGTTACCCTTCTCTGTACTGTAATTTCACTGTCTCCCTCTTGAGATGCAGAGAGCCGAGCCGCTCATGGTCTTCAAGATGTAGGCAG
>Ga0181612_149663_pt1 | contig 11319 bp, 4 predicted proteins | sample HoacroProtozoa21_FD_119630 | JGI IMG/M metagenome (GOLD analysis project Ga0181612, IMG submission 119630) | Hoatzin crop microbial communities from Cojedes, Venezuel. Combined Assembly of Gp0051906, Gp0051904, Gp0051908
AGGCTTGTAGTGAGGGACCGAAAGCTGAACACACTATTTGAGGTTCCAACACCTCCAGGTCCTTTTCCTCTGGGCAGCTTTCCAGCCACTCCTCCCCAAGCCTGTAACATTGCATGGGGTTGTTTTGACCATAGTGCAGGACCCAGCACTTGGCCTTGTTGAACCTCAGTTGGCCTCAGCCCATCGATCCAGCCTCTCCAGGTCCCTCTGTGGAGCTTTCCTACCCTTAAAAGGATCGATGCTCCTGCCCAACTTGGTGTCATCTGCAAACTTACTGAAGGTGCACTCAAAGCCTTTATCAAGGTCATTGATAAAGAAATTAAACAAGACTGGCCCCAGTACTGAGCCCTGGGGGAGTGCCATTCGTGACTGGCTTGCTGACTGGATTTAACTCCATTCACCACAACTATCTGGGCTCAGCCATCCAGCCCGTTTTTTACCCATAAAGAGTCGTCCTATCCAAGCCATGTCAGTATAAATACAGAAGAAATGAAAAAATACAAATTTGGAAATGTTGTCACCGGACTATCAAATACTTTGGTGATTTAGCCAAAAACTTTTACATTCTGTAGCTCTTCATTAAATGTAGATTTGTCCAAGGAAAATGGAAGCACTTCATTTAGCATATTAATAAAAGTCCTAGCAAACACTTGGGTAAAAAAAAGATTAACCAAAAAAATTCAGACACCTCTAAAAATTCAATATGATTTGCTACTATAAAATGGGAAATTCTACAGCTGAAAATAAGATGTCCTTTAATGATGACAAAACGTATTTCTTCATGTGTTTGCTGATTTGTGTAATGATCACTGTAGAGTTTGAGTATCTGTGCAATGAATGAAGCAACATTTTGTCTATTGCATCGTAATAAATGAATAGCTTTAAAGTGTAGATTAGAGAGCTATTATTCAATTTCTTTTTCTATCAGGGCGATCTTTAGCAACTTTTAAAAAATTACATAAGCATATTTTAAGCAAATCATCGGAAGTAAAAGTTGCAACCTGGAAATTTTCATGCTAGGCTTACGTTTTTAGATAAAGCTGTAGGAATAATGAAATAGTTTAAAAACCCCTCCCATTGCTACCTTTTCAATGGAAAACTATAAATCCCACCCACCCGCCATGCTTTCCAGTGTAAAACTGTTAATTAATAATATATATTTATTCTATCTGAAGTGCTTTCTGTTCATTTCCTTGTTATTTCAGATGGCTATTATGATTTTATGGGAAAATAATGGCAGTTGTCATGTCAGTAGTGGAATACCTATAACTATGATGGATATTCTGTCCATAAAAATCTCTCAGTTCTGAATATTATATGAAAGACCTGCAGGACAGAACCAGACTGAACTAGTATGTTGTTGTTAATACATCTCCATTCCAATGGTCAGAAAGATCTGACCTACGTGTTGTTAAATTAGAATGGAAAAGTCAAGTGTATGAATATCTATTTATGGAGTGGAAAAGACTGAAACTAGGACAAGGTCATTTTGTCCATAAAAAGAGGAGTGTGAGGAAATGCATCTCAAGCACAAGACAGAAGACTCTGAACAGCCTGTAGAACTGGCATGTGCTACCTGCCAGATTGGGATGCATTAAGCATTTAGACTCAGCTCCTCTTGCCCAGTTTTCTGTCCTGCATGTGTATCTGTCACATGGAGTGTTATTTTTGGAGGTAGTTCTATGTATCAGTGTGATTAAACTTTTTTTTAAAGTTTGAATTAGCTGACACTTTTCAGACTTCATCTCTTTTATAACTCTGCACATATTTTTACAAGTATGTTTTTCAGCTTTCTCTGACATGAGCACTACTGGAAAATGATTATGGGCACAAGCTGAAAGGGCATGACATGCAAACACACACTTTCCCAAATTCAGTACTGTTATGCAAGTTAACTGTCCATTTAAAGTTACCTGGATCAGACAAACTAGTAAGAATCACTTACTGGAAGATTACGATTTAGCAAAGACATGAGAAGAGTTTTGGAAGCATATGAAGAGAGTAGGGTATCTGCTTTGCCATTATCAAAACTATCCGTGATGCACTGATTGCTCACAAGGTCTGTAAGTAAAAAATGCAAAAAATTCTCCATAATACTAGCTTAAAAGGATAGGCCAAACCCTCATGTTAGGCTGAGGTCTTGTTCTCATAGGAATTCAGTTTTTGGGTGTTGAATGTTTGAGGATAACTCTTTAAATGAGATACAGGAAGAAGGATCAGGGATAATTAGTATCTCCATGGGTAAGTGAATTGATTAAAGCCTGAAAATATTTTCTTTTGATTACTTGGAAGAGTTGCATTTCATAATTTGTTTCTACATTCTTCCTTTTCTTAGACTCAAACCTTTCTCATTTAAACACTCTTTTAAAGAAAGGTAGTGTAATGGATGATTTGTCTTGGCTCATTCTTCTCTGCAAATGGCATTCAGTTCTTGCATTAATTTCTTGTACTTGTCTTGTTTAACTGATGGTATTTAGGTACAGGAACACTGCTTTACAAAAGCCCACACAGGAGCAGTAAGAAGAATAGTCATGAAAAGAACCTGGCAGTCATTTGCTTCTTTAAAAAGTGGTAGCAAGCAGAAGACATGTTCTTAAGTGACAAGTTCATAAATAGTCCCAGTCCATAGACAGCAATGCATGTGAGGAAGAAAGCAAACACTGGAGTTCAATGAAATGGGTACTACAGAAAGGAAGAGAGGAATAGGGAGCCTGACACAGGACAGTAGGAAGGAAGGAAGGCAGAGACATGCTGAAGTGACATAGCAGTTTGGTCTAAGTAAACCCAGATGGGCATATTGACCAAAATAGACTTCAATTTCAGTCTCTTTTTTTTTTTCCCTCGCAACTTAAGCCAAGAGGAGTGGAGGATCTCCTGAGTTTGCCATACAGATTGGATGTACGATACAATGAGAGGATGATGGGATTCATATGTAAAAGGTCACTTCCATTTCATTTTTATTTTCCAAGGTTTTGATGGATCAGCGTAGGCCCTTCTGCCTAAAGTGCTATTTGACCACTTATCTTCTCAATGTTTTAATATGCACCATTTCTTTGTTTGAAATGGATCCATGTTTACAACATGTTTCTGCTTTTAGGAAAACCTTCCACGCATTAATCTTTGTTTTATGAGCACAGACCTGCTAGTTAATAAATGGAGCCATGTGCTGTTGCAAAGGTAACGTCACAGGGCCTCATTTCACTGGGGCTTGCAGCAGCCACAGACTGCCAGGGTGTAAGGCTGGCCCTCCTGCCTCCACTCCACCCTCTGCCAGCAGCAAAAAAGTCCCCTCCTTTGGATTAATTCTGCTCTGGCTTGCAATCTCCAAGCAAACTGCTTTTTGGATGTACTCTTAAATGTTGCCCAGCTTCTCTCTGATCCCTAGACTACACCAGTGATTAGCTAAATAAATCCACTCCTAAGCACCTTTCTAGCAAAAAGTCCTGTTGCAGTACCTAGGACCTCCAGAGATTTTTGTTCTCCTGAGTATATCGATCAGATATATCTGATTTCCTTATGATTTTGTAAGTTCTAGGAGGATTTTCTTTTTTACCCAACTTCTCCATGTTTTTAACTGAAAGTAGAATTTAACATAGGTACTATGGAAAATATAATTGATATTAAATGCTACACAGGAAAAAAAACCCACAAAACCTTAGTGAACAGCATTAACAAAAGATGCACTGGCATAGCTGTCTTCCATCTGGGCAGAATTAGACAATTTTATTTGCAAATAATACTTAGCAGTTTAAAAGTTCAACTTGTTTGGAGACTTTCCTTCAGGGATACTTATGATAGTTCCAGTGCTGCTTTCCTGTGTTGACCTCAGATTGCTAAAGAATGTAAAGTTTATTTCCAGAAGTTGATTCTACTGTATGAATGTCCTTATGAATGTTATAACCCCTATTACAGCTGAACAGAATGGTGCCCCGTACTTGTGGGGAAACCAGTGTGAAAATCAACCCACCATACAACTGCAGTCAAGAGGCAGGATGCACGGGAGAAAGAAGATCCTTACTGGATTTGCACCTAAACCCAAAGCCTGCTAACGAGCAAACGAGAAGATGATACAAGGAGGTCATTGCAGGTGTTTAGTGTTATACTTACTTGGTTTCTCGCATTAAAAAAAGTGAAAGTGAATAGATTTGGAAACCTTATGAAGCCTGCAGGTCTATTTTCTGCAATTACTGTAAGTAACTGAGTAGGTGAATCATAAAATCCAAGGTTTCCCTAATAGCAGACCTCTGGAAAGGGCTTATTTAAGCTTGTGATAGTTAAGTCAGAAGGTTGTACTTATGTAAAGAAGTGGCAGACAGAGTCTGTTTTCCATAAAACATGTGAGACTGGATGAGTAGGAGTAGTAGTGTTGTAGAAGTGACTTTCTGAGGATATAAACAAGGCAGCTGTGGAGGGTGAAACCATGGCTTTTATTTAACTAACAAGTATTTTGAAAAAGCATTTAAGTTTTTAGTCTACAAGGCTTCTTTGGATCTCAGACTGAAGTAGTAGCATTCACACTTGGTAGAGCTGGTGAGCAATTCTTCCAGGTCAAACCTCGGCTAAGCAGAAGGCTTACGAGGCTACACACGAGTCCTGCTGGAGGGAACAGTTCCAGATAACCCATGCCCTGTGCGATGGATCTCAAGCAGCCAACTGGGCAGGCATTGACAGCAGATATTTTTCTGGGGCTCTGCAGTCCTTCAAAATACTGTGGAGTACTTTTGAATGTAACCCATTATTGTGAATTGCTTTTAGCTTCATAGAAAAATCTGATCTGTACTCAAATTTTAATTACTGTAACATTATTTATAAGAAACATCTGTGTTTATCACTGAGAAACAAACTCTGCTTTGAGCTGTAAACCACAAAAAACCTTTAACTGTGGAACTTCCAAAGTGAATTAAAGTGCATGGGAAAGAAGAATTATTTAGCCCTAGATTTATGATATCTGCTGAGGACTGGCGTATCTACTACATAAGATAGACTGAAGATATCTTTGTGTTTTTTTTCTTTTGGATGGGTGTTAAGTTTTGGTATATTTGTATGGGGTATATGGAGAGGAGGAATGCTCAATCTCATTTAAAATTAGCTGTAAGAAAGTAAGGCACCCAGCCTGCTCTGTGGTCAATGGTGAAAAAATGCTTCTTCGCACAGTGATTCATCCCCTCTGTGTTGGATGTAGATCCTCAGAGAGAAGAGATCTCTGACTCCTGGAGTTCAGGTTGGAGGGTTACCTACCCTAAAGTTAGTTGAAGCCCACTGTAAATGGACAGATTTATATGGCCTCTGCTTAATGTCTCTTCCATAGAACTAATCTCTTTTCCAGACTTACATGTATCCATCTGTTTGTGTTTATCTCAGGAAAAGGGGCCAATGAAGAATATAATTTATTTCATGTTGAGGGTTATGAATAGAGTGGTGCTAAGACTTTAAAAGAAATCAAAGAACCAGGTTCTGTTTTGATATTCTGATTCATAAATATATGCTATTGAAATCTCTCTAGGCTTCTGTGAGGCAAAATGTGGTTGTATTGTACTGTCTTGCATTCTCCTTAGCACTGTTTAATGATTTTGTGAATATCATCTTTATAATGTTTTTGTTTAGAATTAAAATTATAAGCTAGTTTACAGTAAAAATCAGGATGAAATTTCACTCTTGTAGTTATGTTATTTTTAAGTTTTAGAAAGATTACCCCTCACCTTCCCCCAATTCTATCAAGATGTTTTCATACATACATGTAGAGTCTTTTGCTCCCTCTTCTAGGCTGGAAAAGAAGTAGAAGTGCTTAATTCATATACATGAGATAATATTCTTCTCTACAACAAAACAAAGATATGATGACTGCATGTACAAGCATTCTAGTGTAAATGTAATCAGTGGGGAGCAGCAGTAATAACCCACATATCTTTGGCATGTACTAACAATCAGGTTTGAAACTCTACAAATACTCCCCTGTTTGAGCTAAAACATTTACACCTTCATACCTATTACCTGCCTGAACAAGATATGTTATGCTGGTATACAATAATATTGCATCTTCATTTTATAGATATAATATTAATACAAAAAAAACCCCCAAAGACCTCTGATTTTCTTCATCCCAAGTATTCATGAATATAAGCCAAGACCCCAAAACCACAGGATTCCTTTAAATATCATCAGTTCTAAAGATAAGATATTCTGGGCTGTTTTACATGCCCTTCTAGTTTTTGTGGGCACTACAATTTGTAATTCCAGGCTCTTCTTCAGTCAGCAGAAGGAGAAATGAACTGTTAGTTTTTATGAACCCCGAGATATGTAATTGCATCATTTTAAGGAACTGTGACTATTTAGCAGTGGTTTCAGGAGGCATTTAAGATCTGATTTCAAACAATGTTGAATTTAAAAGCCTGAGAGGTTGGGTAACATAAATAAATGGCAGTTGGATTATTTAACTTCTGGACCCTAATTACCTGTGAAAACTATGGATTCTGCAGAACAGCAATCTAGTAATCATTGGTTTTGTAGATTAATATATATTCCTAAACTGTTATCTTTTAAATTAACCTTAACTGTGCTTTGAGTTAAATACATTTGTTAAGGTGTATTTTGAAACAACATATGACCACATTGGTGTTTATTGGATTGTACAGGTGTTATAAACGATTGATTGTACTGCTTTAATCAACAGTCACTTTCTTTCTGTAAGGACACGCTGGCATAAATGTAGAATGGGCATTAGAGAGATAAGCAAGGAATTTAATATAAACTGTAGTCACAGGATGTGATAAGGGATATGGCTGCCCCAAAATAAAGAGGATCCAATTTTTCCTGTTTATATAAGTGATAATAACAGCTGTATAGGAAAAAGTGTATGAACAGGAAATGAATAGCAACACACCTTTTCAACTCTATCTGGGATTTCCTGAGCTTTATAGCTAATAGCCCTGAACAGGTTCTTTTTCCAAGAATTTGTTTGATTTGTTTTTGACTTCATGTAAACTATTAGCATCCACAACAAACTATCTAATTATGTTAGTTTCACTTGTTGGTTTTGGGGCTGAGTTTGACTTTACCTGCTAGCAGAACTGTATTAACTTGTTCTTATCTGCAGAAAGCATCCCAGATGACACAGGGAATTTGGTTTCAGGAGTACACATTAAACAGAAACCTATTCAATGTTAATACTGCAATAGTATACCCTGTCTTCCAAAGAACTTAGTGATGTCGTAGACATCTGTGCTCAATCAAGTCAGACGTCTGAGCTGTGAACTGTTCAAATATGAAGATTCAAAGGACTCAGTTATGCCACCAATGTGTGGAATTTCGTGGGTGACTTGTTTATATACATTTTCATTCTCTGAGCGACAGTAAAATAAATAAAGAAAAAAGGTGCAGATTTCCAGAACAGATTTGCCTGGAAACAACACTGTAACCTCTTTATTAAAAAGATGAGGTGGTCTTTTGGCTGATTTAAGACCCATAGTAAAGCAAGTTGCCAAAGCAATTAAGTAAAGATCTACAATACTGTACTTGACTTTATGAGCATATAAATCTCATAGATGGAAATGTCATGCCGACATAGCTTTTTACCAGAGATAAAATATGCCTATTCCATGTACAGATTTTCATCTGACTTTGTGGTTTCTCGGGATGTGAATTCAAGGGTTGTTGTCTTTCTGACGATTGGCACTGAAGAGTGAAAGGTGTGGAAGACTCAAGTGTTTATTGCTGCTGAAAAAACAGACCACTTTTTTAACTGGCATAAGTCCAAGAAAATGTAAAGGTCAAAGACCCAGGCAAAAGAAGAATATAAGAAATAGATGATACTCTTTTGGCTATAGGAAGAACAGACTACAGAACACGTCTTTTTTATTAGTACTTTTGCTGCAGATTGGGTAATTACCCAAGTGACTTTTAATATTAATTGTTAAAATATTCCACTCAAAATATACCATTTACAGCTGATTAGAGCATCCAGATCTGTGTTGTTGAAAATCTGATGTATAAACCAAAAACCAAAATTGTGAAATTTTTTAACGAAATTAATTTTTTTTTAAAGTTTAGAAATTTTTTTCTGGTTCCTTTCTTTTTACGCCAGAAAACTGGCAACTAGCCCACTGTTTTGTTACTGAAGCAGTGTCCTAGAGTCAGGGCATTGTGCGAGGCAGCCCTATTGGATCAGAGGCAGCCTGAGGAGTTTCACAGAGCCAGGAACCGGCTGCCTAACAAGCCTGGGAGACGACTAGGAGATGTTTGGAGCAATCGCTGATGAAATACAAGGCTACAAAGTTTCGCTGGAGAATTACTTATCACTTCTAACATTTTCTTCATTGTTACCATACTTACATAGCATATAGTTATTGTCTGCACAGTGGTTTGAAGCTGGTGTCACTTTGTCATGGTTTAGCCCCAGCTGGCAGCAAAGAACCACACAGCTGCTCTGTTGCTCCTCCCCCCAGTGGAGTGGGGAGGAGCACTGGAAGAAAAAGGCAAAACTCGTAGTTTGGAATAAAGACAGTCTAACAGAACAGCAAAGGCAGACAACAGTAACAACAATAATACTGATAAAAAAAATATACAAAGCAAGGGTATACATAGTGCAATTTTCTCACTGCCTGATGCCCAGTGCGCTCCTGAGCACTGATTACCCTAACCTGGCCAGCTCCCTGGCTTAAGTCTGAGCATGTTGTCACATGGTGTCGAGTACCCCATTTGGCTCCTTTGGGTCAGCCGTTGGGCTGTGCCCCCTCTCAGCTTCTTGTGAAAATTAACCCTATCCCAGCTGAACTGAGGGACACACTTACAAATGATATCATAACATACAGCTGCAAATACACATATAGAAGCAGATTTTCAGGAGTATTTAGCAGCTAAACAGAGGCAAATATTCACAGCTTTTCTGCTGCTCATTGAAATATTCTGATTTGAAGTCAAGGTACCAAGCTTACTCAAATGCATTTGAAAGCCTCACCAGGGACAGAACCACAGCTTTAAAGACCTAAATGACTCTAAAAGTGTTGTCTCTGCTCCCAGGGAAAGACCAAAATGGAAAGTGACAAGCTCAGGTGAGAGACTGCTGTAAAGGAAAGTGCCTTGGAGTGGCCAGGTCAGGGACAGGTGAAGGCAGGCCATGAAATTCATGCTAGCTATGGAGGGTCCTGAGCAAGTTCTCTGTTGACAAAATCTCCTTAAATAGTAAGTCTAATCTGTGAAAGGTGCAGAGACTGCTGTGCCCTTCAAGGTCTCTTACGGACATGCAAAAATGTTTCCTCCATTAAGTGACGGATGCACAGGCTTTTGCACGTCTTCCCTCCACAGTGAAGTACTAAACCATGAAGTCCTTACTCAACTACTGAAGATGGAATACATTGAATCTTTGTGGATTAGTTGATTTCTTTTCAAGACTTACATCATGTCAAATCAAAGCCTACTGACTCCTCCCATTCACAAAAATCTGTCTCATCAAATTAGTTAAATTGCTGGGGTGTATGCAGACTGTAATACATATTAATATAAGAGATGGCAGTCAGATCCAAGCGTACAGCCGGTGTAAGTCGTCATGGGTGGGTAAGCCCCATGGCAGCCTGAAAAAGTATGTGAATTTATCCAGTAGTGTGCAGTATGAGAACCTTAAATAAGGATAAAGCTGAACCCCAAGGACAAATCCTACTGTATTTATTCCTTTTTTTTTTTTAATTTTTAAAATAAATAATTAAATTATCTTGTTTCCTTCAACATATATATATTTCCATTTTGTGTACTTATTTGGAGATAAAAATAGCCTGTTACAGAACACCTTATTCTCAGCTCTCATATGTAGAAGCCAGGAATCCTATGCATCTCTCCTGAGGGTTTCTGTAATAAATCATAACAAAAGTTTGTTTGGATTATGACTTCCAAGTCAAAGAACCACTGAAATTTGCAGTTATTAACAAAGGACTTTAGATTCCACCCTTCGCATTAAAACAGCAGTGAATGTAACTGTCTCCCTCCCCTACATACTGCTGTGTTGCATCAGCTTTGCAGATTTGGGAATTTAAATGTGTTTGAGAAACTCGCCTGATGTTTAATACCAAGACTTAGCCAACACTTGCTCTATAAAAATCTGGCCTCTTCTCTTTTTTTAAAACAAAGAAGTAAAACCTATATATTTTACATTGAACATTTTAAGGCACTTACCTTTTGCCTGTAATCACAACTGTCCAATGAAAATCAAATGGGGAAACCTGCTGCACAGTTTAAATGTGTCAGTAGCAACATAATAATATTATTTGTCCAGCACAGAATGAAAGGTGAGATATTGCAACGTTAGTAAATTCTTGTTTTATATAATTCATGGTCTTTCCAATCAGGCATTTTGCCAATGATATCGTTTTTATGGCATATTTATAACGTGCGTCGCAAGACAAAGAGAACTCGTATCCCAGCAATAAACTTTGAGAAAGTTAAACAAAGTTTAAAAGAAAATGGTAAATGATCAGCACATTAACAACCCTCATCCACTCCTGAATAAAACAGCAATATAATGACCTATGTCAGTACTGCATTTGGTAGTATTAACGTGGCTGTTAGAATTGTATTTATGACCCCAGGAAGACTGTGCAGTCTTTCAGCCCTACGGATTTCTGGCAAGGTCTCACAGTGCAGTTAAACCACATGCTGCTGTCTCAAGTTACTTGCTTAGGTGACTTAAAGCTCATCTAATGCTACTGGCACTCACTGCAGGGATGGTTCCTTTTGGTCTTGTGAGATTATCCTGTGGGGTGATCTATGCTGTGCCAGATTGCAGTGAATGCAAGGAAACAAACCTGGACTGGCACAATACAGATTCATCAGACACATACCCTAAAATGTACCAGAAAACAGGACCTGGACCACTCATTTCTGCTATTATGTGGTTGCCTTATTCACTGTTTTAGTCCTTTGTTCTGAAATTAAATGAACTGAAGTTCAAATATATTTCCCAGTGTATGAATTAATTAAATGTTTTAATTTCAACTTTGAGAGACAGAAAAAAAGATTCCTTTCTGAAAGTGGTGGAGGACTGCAGAACATCAATGGGAGTTTTGCCATGCATCTCTTGAGCTGCCTAATTTTCGCTTTCAAAACTCCCATAGTCGGCAATTCAGAGGAGGAATAAGCCTCAAAAGTCTTGCCAAAAATTACCATGCTCATTTATATTTTTTTAAAAAAGTGATATTTGGACCAAAGTATGCAGTGCTGCTAGGTGAGGCAGTTGTTTCTTTAAGCTTATGGATTAGAAAGCTGTTAGGGAGTGTGTTACTCATGTCTGAGCTGGTTCTAGTTACGGGAATCCAGTGCACTGAAATTTTGGAC
>Ga0181612_156833_pt1 | contig 11319 bp, 8 predicted proteins | sample HoacroProtozoa21_FD_119630 | JGI IMG/M metagenome (GOLD analysis project Ga0181612, IMG submission 119630) | Hoatzin crop microbial communities from Cojedes, Venezuel. Combined Assembly of Gp0051906, Gp0051904, Gp0051908
AGGTTACCCTGCTTCAGCAGGGGGGGTGGACTAGATGGTCTGCAGAGGTCCTTCCAACCCCTACCCTTCTGCGATTTCTGTGACAATGGTTGTCAATGTAATGAATTTTTATCGAAATAATAACAGAAATATAGCAGCAAACAAAAAATGGGATATATCGCTGCATGTCTTTACTAAAGCAGGATCATACCAGAGAACCTGATATTTTCATTAAACAAAGATTTTAAGTAACTGACTTTTTATGGAAGGAAAATATTTTATTTTAGTCTGTGTGGTCTTCTGCATTGAATTTTAAATAGTACCACACAGAAAATCAGCTGTATTGAAGAAGATGGGGATAACTGGCAGAAATCTGAGATCAATAACAAATTGGCAAAAGCTTTGGTCTTGGAGCTGAAGAAAGTTACAGTTTCCTGAGGATCACTCCTGAGGTTTTTTGTACTATTTCATTAATACTTTTCACATAGGGAGTATACTAGTGAGAGCTGTTCATGATGTAAAGTTAAGTGCTGTTGGCAGTATGCAGAAAAGCAAAGATTTCATACTGGAAGAACTAGTTAATGCTGAGGAATGGAGAAACAGAGGAGGGGTGGGCTTTTCTATTGCAGCATGAAGGTTATAGATTTTGGGACCAATATAAAAGGAATCCCTGTTGTCAGGTAGGAGTTCACCATTTGGAAATGATGAAAGTAATGTGTGTATTAATCTTTGAGGAAATTATATGCTGCCATTGCAGTACAACTACAAAAAAAAGGTAAAAAGGACTCCAAGGCTTACGAAGTGAAGTGCTTGCAGTTGTGCCTGGAAAAATTTAACATTGTCCAAAGATCTGTGAGATTTCATTTGAAATAGCACTGAATCCATCTAAAATAGTTAGACTTTTAGCTGCATAATTGACAGAGAGTTCACTAGTACAACCAGTCTTTTTATATTGCTTATTTTTCATGAATGGTGCAAAAAACATAGTGAACAAAATCTACTGGAAGCAAAAGTGGTGATTGTCTCTAATGCTTGTGAAAGGCACCAGATCAGCTGAGCAGGTCACCACCAAGTCACCCTTTTCAGTACGGATATGAAGTAGTACACACTGATGTGGTATTGCTGACCACAGAGACTTCATTCATTTCTGTGGTGCTCTGCTACCACGCCCCAGCCAAGAATACATCCGTTCTCTCAGAGAACAGGAACACCCTGCTTCAGTCTGTCGAGTCCTGGTCTGGCCACAGGGCTTTATGAACTGGTTCCTAAGCCTTTACTTCGTGCTTGTAGAACTAGGCTATCTTTAAATAAGGTATTTAATTATGAAGGTGTGGTGATTCTATTTTCCATTTAAAACAAGTAAATACAGACTTATTTTCTGATGCTCCTACAAAGGTGTTCTCTGTTTCTGTCTTTATGCAGGTGACTACACAGACTGTAGGAATGTGAATAATTTGGTTTCCAAGGCCGTACTTCTCCTTTTCTTCTGGTGTCTACTGTAAGGATTGTGATTGGTACTGCTTTCTTAGTAGATTTCTACTGGGGCAAACAACAGGTGAACCAGGAATCAATTTTGTACTACAGCGTGATTCAACACTACAATATCATTTCTTTTAGGCTGCCAGTCTTTACTGCTATAATTTACTATGGTCATACAACTTTTATGCAGTTTGAACAAAACTGTTGGTGTCTACAGTCATGTTTACCATGAATCTATTCAAAACTCTCACAAACACCTCCATGGCATCTAATATATTTTAACAAAAAAATGTTCATATAAAGAAAATAAATGCAGGTGTTTTCCTAAGTCAAATTAAGTTAACATTAATACTAGTTACTCTATGTACTTAAACCAGCTGTAGTTAGTAATTCCTTAAATGATACTTTTTATGCCATGGAAGAGGTTGCATCACGAGTAGCCTTAGGTGTTTAGCCCCTCACTGATGAAGTTGAGAAGTGACAGCAGCATGCAAACCATAAGGGGATAATGAGCAATTGGTGTTTGAGCACCTCTTGTTGGTGTTTCTGTGAAACAATTTCTGTATCTGCTCACAAGGGTGTCACTTGTTGTTCAACTCTTTCGAACCTGCAAGGATGATGTAACCATGAAAGCGGAAAAGCTGAAGAAAAATAGTGTATTTTTTCCTCCCCTCTTCAGATATTAAGAAAGGGATCATCGGGTTCGCTGGCACCAGCTTTACTTCAATTTTGAATGAGACAGAAAATTTGGCTGTTTACCCCGGGGTGGAGAGGGAGGCCTTAGCAGTGCTGCCAAGAATAAATCATAGATAGTAATAATAATTATAATAATAATAATATATTGCCTTAATCAAGAGTGCATTCTACAGAGCAGCAAATGTTGAGTTTTCTTCACCACCAAGAGACAACATGTCAAGTTGGATTTTATGGTATGTGCCTCTGAAACTTAGTCCAAAAGAAACTATATCAGGAAGCACTCCATGGTCATGAGAAAGACCACACTGTATGAAGTGGAGTAAAAAACGCTATCTTGCTTAAGGATTCATGACTTGAATAAGCATGTGTTTGGAAAAGACAAACCACCAGAAGATAGGCAAAGTACCAATTATTGTCAATGCAGGTTAGAATATGCTTATGATTTATGCTTCTTGGAGTGCCTTTAAATGAGCAAAGATGGTATCTTTATCTTCCTCATTATTTTCCTTTGTCATCGTTCTCCACTTCCTGCTCTGTGTCTAACAAGTTCCAAGTGTAGTTTAAGAGGTTAAGGGATCTTTTCCCTATGTCCTTATATGGAGAGCAAAAAATTCTGCCAAATGCTCTTAATAATAGATTAAAGGAAAGGAATTTTGAGGGCGATGGAACCATTAAGAACATTAACATAAAAATAACTTCTTTATAGCAAGCCCTATAATATGAAGAAAGAAAATGTACAGATAAAATGCTTTGATAGCACAGGACCCGGGCTAAAACCAAATCAACATCATCAGAAGGGTGAGTTCATTCCTCTGCTGCTGCACAGTACAAGAAAAGAAAGTTTGCAAAGATAAACATACCCTATATTTTCCAATCAATTAGTTAAATTAAATTCCTTTGTATTTCTTCTCTTTTTTTTCTCACCTCTTTCTATTCATCAACATTTCTTCCGTATGTGTGTTAGCAGAGACCTGTGTGTCTTTTTTTTTCCCCCCCTAAGGTCTGATTTCAGCGGAGAAATTATCCCCTAGATGAATTCAGTATTCATAGACTTACTATTCTCATAATTAATAGCAGATTGATTGGAGCTAAACTGCTGTCTTCCCTGTTCTCCCAAACACATCTGTAGCAGGACATTTTGTTAATTATTTAAAATATTGCTTTCATAATATAAGGTCTGAATTACGTGCCCAGAAAAAGCCATTTCTGTGAAGCTCCTAACCTCTGTATAGACCAACAGTTACACTGCTGCACTTGTCCCTCTCCTGTATTTTCTCCTCTCCTTCTCTTTGCTCTGGGGACCGGAGGCCAGTTGAGAAGGAAGGGGAGGATTGAGAGAAGAGAGGCTTTGGGGAAAAGGTGGCTTGTATCAGGATACTAGGACTATTACTTAATTTAACTGATGAAATGGGAGCTGAATTCATTAGGAAATTTAGCCTTTAGCATATGTTGAAAAACTAACCTTTCCTCCCCTTTTTATATGTCTGAGCTCTTAAAATTATAATCTTCTACTTCGTGTATACATGTAGTGTGTTCTGTTATGAGGCCAGACTGTTTTATTTTTTTATTCTCTGCCCTGTCAGATTGTTTTTCTACTTTTTTTCCTCGAACATTCCTTTGAAGCTTGTGCAATCAATATGAAATTGCTTTCTATTAACTGAAACAATATGTATATGAAGTGTGTATAATCTGAGCACAATACGTTTTTCCAGGCAGCAGCAACAAAAAAGCAAAGTATTGTTTACTGCAGCACAATAGAAGTCGCTAGTGCCTGTGGTATCCATTCAGCTTGTATGTGTTCAAATAGAGTTGAGAACACTTTGGCCAAAAGCAAATTTGAAAGGCAAAAGAAGAGAGTGAGAGTGAATAAAAGACTTGGGAGGAGGGAAGAGAAAAGACTGACACAAGCCAGGGAAGGGAAATGGGAGGTGAAGATTTCCAAAAATGGAAGAGAGGCAGAAGAAGTCAAGGAAATGGAAGGTGAGTGGGGAAGAAAGAAGAGAATTTTTATACGTATGTTTTAAATAGCGTTCGACATGTCATTGTCGTCTTTTAACCTGGCAGCTTTCCTGGCAACTAAGAACCAGACAGCCACTCGTTCACCCCACCGCTTCCCCCCGCAGTGGGATGGACAGGAGAAACAGACAAAAGGTAAAACTCATGGGCTGAAAGAAAGACAGTCCAATAGGACAACAAAGAAAATACAAACACTAGTAGTAATACTACAAAAAATAATGATAATAATAAAGATAAGAATGAGAATGCAAAACAAACTATATACAATACAATTTCATCACCTGACAGATTGATTGGCAGCCAGTCCCTGAGCAGAGATCGTGAAACCAAGAAATTGTGGATTTCATGAAGTTCCCCCAAAAAATACGGAACTCCTGCAAAAATTTGCACTCATAGACAAGAAAGGATTTGAACTCACAGAGATGAGAAAAAGAAGACAAAAGAAAAAAAAAAAAAAGAAATCCTGTCCCCTGGTCAACCCCCCTTTAGAAGCTGATACAATGTCTATGGTATGGAATATTCCCATTAGCCAGCTTGGCTGTCTGCCTGGCTGTGCTCCCTCCCAGCTCCTGCACACAGGCTCATCAGCTGAACATCAGAAACCAAAAAAAGTCCTTGATTTCTTAGCAACAACTAAAAACATCAGTTATCAACATTCTTGTCAACCTAAATCCAAAGCACAGCAGCTACTGGGAGGAAAATTAATTGTATCCCAGCTGAAACCAGGAAAGTTATGTTTGATTCTGATGCTATTGTCTTTATGTACACAGAAGCAGGCCTACTCTTACACAGAAGTGAGAACAGTGCAGTAAATGCCTAAAAATGTCAGTTAATATAATTTTTGCTATAATTTTACAAGATGTTAAATTATAACATAGAAAAATGAGGTGAGACAGAGCCTGTTAGAACTAATTGGAAGGAATTAATGCAGAGTCTCTCTGTATTGTTTGAGATATTTTTATTTCAAGATGCCAAATCTTTCTCCTAGTGTAAGGTTCTCCCCCTAGTCCCACTTTCTTACTTCACTTACTCAGTCCTAGACTTTTGTCACTGTTTCACTGCCTTCTCACAGGTTGCTGTTTCTTCTTTGCTTCTGACAGCTAATTTCAGTGGTCTATCCCAGGCAGTAAACTCAACAGGCTTCTTAGTTCATGTTCTGGCCAGTTCTTTGCCAGGACTCACTTTGCATGTTGGGAACCAGCAGATGGATATGTGGATCAGGGCATGCAGTAAGTGAAGCTTTGAATTATTTGCTGTGTAGATGTGGCTTCAGGGCAAAAGCATATGTAGACCCGAAGGTGAAGAAAAGTGTGAACATATTAGAGGGTTTGTTACAAATACTGGCAGGGAGCCACTGCTGAACTGACACTCACTGAAATTTTTTTCCCCATGAACTCCCTTTTGAATGTTTAGAAGGAAAGATGTCTTGTATCCACGCTCTCTGCTTTCATAGTTATGGAAGCTTGGTCCTGATAGGACGTTTTAAGAACATTTGCGTGTATTAGTCATTAATTCAAGAGACTGGAACATAAACATGCATGTGTACTCTTTCCTATTACATTCTGTGGGGATTTTAGTCTGCAATGTGTTGGTGCAATCTAATTATATCTTTGAGATTACAGTGAAAATCTTCTCCCTTTATCCGTTATCGATTATTTAAGCAAGCAGTTACTTAAATCATAACAGCTAACTAATTTTGTAACTTTTGTATGTTTTACCCTAATTCTGTCCTTTTGTAAGATAGTACAGAGGGCTTACACCAGTGCATAAGTCCTGAAAATTAGTTTTGTTCATGGTCTCCTATAGAAAATATGCATTCTTTTGAACACCAGGTTTAGAACCTGCCAGTATTCTAGGAGTAAAGTTATTAATAGATATCCTGCTTAGCATTAAAGCATTTACTCATTATTGTAACAAATAATTGCTGTAGCTGTGGTTAAAATATATAAGCCTTCCAAAAGACATAGCTGTTCAAGTGAATTAGGGGCTTTCTGCAGAACTGCGTCGTGGCACCCATTTGTACTCTCACCTTTGTGAGCAACGTTCTGCCAAGATCTAACTAGGTGTTTTTATTAGGTGATGTGTCTTGCTAGTTGTATCAGGGCTGGTGTGTTTTGCTATTTGTATTGGCGGTTGTATGTATTTTTTATCAGTCCGGCAAAGTGATGATCATGTGATGATGGGTCATGGGAATCTTGTTTGTGCAGGACTGGGAGAAACAGCAAAAGGATTTGTGAAATACCCATGAAAGTTCTCGATCAGTTGCTAAGGGACTGACTGTGGGGAGAAAAAAACTTGTTTTGGCTTTACTGGGAAGGTTGACCTTTTTTATTATTTTGGCTGGCTTTTGTGGCCATTTAAACCCTGAGGCAGAATAATGAAAGCAAAGAGAATATCCGTTACCTGAAAGCTACCCCTAGAAGTGCAATTTAGCTGAAATATTTGTTAATTCAGTATGAGGACTGAGGTTCAGAGAGGGAAGAAATTGACCTCCATTTTTACATGTAAAACCTGGGGATATGGGGGGATGCAATATTTTTTTTTGTAATGGATCCACATTCTGTAAAATGCCAGTTTTATGAAAAGAGAGTTGTAGATAATTATACGTTTAGAGCTTCTCGAAGATTTCTAGTTTGAGCCTGTGTGTCAGAAATAATTGTGATGAATAGGAACAGGCTAGTTTTCTTTGTTTCCTTTCCACTGTTGCTTCTTGGGCTTACATAAATATTCCCAGACTGCCTCTTAGCCTGCTTCCGACTGAATAAAAACTGCTTGTAGACCAAATACATCAGAGTACATCAGGTTTTAACCCTCTTTCTGGGTCTATGCTTAATACTCAAGGAAAAGAAGGAATTGTTTCTGAAATAGGATTATATTTCTTTGTAAAGATTGGTATTTGAAGCTAGTCCAGATTTTTAGAATTTGAGAGCTCTTTAGCAGGCAGAGTGAGTCTAAATTAAGTAATAAATTCAAAATGTTATGTTATTGGCTTTAGGCATGCAGACTGAGGTTTTTCAGAGCAACTTCGACAGCATAGATACAGACCCTAAAAAAGGTAATGGGAGCTGCGTAGTTGCAACTCCAGCACAGTTTTGAAAGTATCTGCTGTAGTGACTTTATAACATTATTTTGAAGCCGTTTGGTAGTCCTTTTGTTTCATTTTGCTGCAGCTGATCACAGACTTTTTCTCTGCAAGTTGTGATTGGCTTCAACTTTTCCATAGCCGCCTAAAGTCGGAGTCAAATTTAAAATGTAAAAATATGTGATTTCTGAGATGCTGTGGCTTTAAGGATGGGGGGGTGGGAACAGAAAACAAGGTCATGTCCTGGATTAACCATGCTTTTGATAGATTAAGTTTATTTTAGCAGTCTGGGCCTCTCTGGAAGGGAGACTAGAGAAATTTACTGTTTTTTTGGAATACATCTTGTTTTATGCAACTTTCATTCTGGTCTGCTTTCTTCCTGTCGTCATCTCCATGGTCTCAAGAAAGACTGCCTGACTTGTTTATGTAAACCTGATGACAGAATTTGGACAAACAGGAAGGTAAGGAAATCACTATGCTCTTAATTCTAGGAGCAAGGCAAATATAACCCATATTTCAAGCAACATTTGGATTTAATAATTGTTCTACAAGGAGAAGGGATGTTGCACAGACAGAAAGCAGCATTCATGGAGAGAAAATCAGAAAAGTGAGGAAGGTATATTCAATCCTTTGAGATTTATTTGTGCAAAAGCTAGCTTAAATGGAAAACAGAAACTAGATATTGCTGTATAATTTTTTAATGGTCATAGCTCAGCCAGATCCCTGAGGATTAAATGCTTAAAGAAAATAAGAAACAAAAGAAATAAAATTAAAATAAAATAGTCTCAAGTGCTGTGTAAAACAATCTTGAAGACTGTCCAGAAAGTACATCTGTTGTTAGATGATGGAAAAGTACATCACAAACAACCAAATAGCAGTGCCACTGGCATGAAAGAATACATTTACAGATAGTTGAGATAAAATTGTGAAACAATAATACCTATCTCTTGTGTCTGTAGAACAGAATTTGGTGCTTTACTGGATAAAACAGAGAACAACCAAATCCCTTGCAAGGTGGAGAAAGCTGATGCACAGGCACAATTTACTCAAGGTTGTGTATTAGAGCCCTAACACAGCTGGAAGATGAACCAAAGTCTCCTGTGGCCTAGACTGGTGCCTTATTTGATAGGTCATATCTGTCCATGGTGCAGTGGGGCAAAGCTCTGTCAGTTTTTTCTGAAGTGCATTTTCTGACCTCCATTTTCTTGAACAATTGGAGGGCTTCTGGAGAGAGAATGCACAAGTATTTTGCCTTCTACCATCATGTAGCTGTGCAAAATGGTCAGGGTTACAATTGGACCGAGGTGGTGTTACCTGATTAGTATTTTTTAGGTCTACAGAAACAACCCAATACCTGTTTCAATTTTTTTAGCATAGTAACAGTAAGATTAGACCAACATGCAAGTGCTAAATGTTTAAACCTGGGAATTCAACTGGTGGAAGCGGATCATGGGAGGCAAAGAGTTACCATGGTTAAATGTACATATGGAACTGTTCCAACCTATCGTCTCAGAGCAGAAGGTAGGAGGAGGATGGATGCACAGGGGTAACATTGACAGGGTCTGAATGTGCTGCAGCCCTCAGGGTGGTTGCAGGCTGCCCACATAGCCAAAATCCTACAGAAGTTCAGTTGCTGGAAGCACAGTGCTTGAAGCCCAGATCAGCACTTGCGCAACTTTGAACATTTCCTTTGAAACCGCTTGTGCAAACTCTGTCATCTTTTCTCAGGACTGGGGCAGTGGGACATGGATGAAGGGTGAGTCTCCCCCTCCAACGTTAGGTTTAATATTTGCAGATCAAGTGAGGTGTTGGTGCAACACCTGTAAATATCTGAAAAGCGGACACCCAAATAAGGAGTGTAAGAAGACCTTATTAAAATTTTTGTAAGTTTTAGTAATGCGTAAGTATTTTGCTTTTTTCAAGCGAAAAGGTGGGGTTTTTTTTTTCTTTTTTTAAACCATAAATCGTTGTCTTTCCATGTAGTTAAATTGCTGCAGAACCACTTGCAGTCCTGAGGAACCTGGACTGTGAGTACTCTCATACCTCACTCAGCACAAGTCTATTGGGGGGTAAGGACATGTTGGGGTTACTATCACTGAAGTAAATACAGTTTAACCAGGTTTACTCTGATTTAGTACTGTCATAGACCCATGTGTGAGCTATAAGACAAGCTTAGGCACCAGCGTCATCGTTTTTTACAGTACTGGGTTGGTGTTTGCTGTCTTTGCCGATAGAAGTGAGTTCCATTTCAGTAGCATGTAACTGTTTAATATGCAGACAGGCATAGTTAGCTGGCAAGGCCAGAATGTTGCATGTCAAGGTTTAATTCTCTTCTGTACAATAAAATTTCTAGACAGCTTGCCAAAAATCACAGAGGAATAGGGCCATAAAACTCCTCTAGTCAACAGTTTAGATTTGGAGTGACAATGCCAGGAGTCCACTAATTGTCGTAGCTTCCTGTGAGATGTATGCATTCGGCAACCATTGTCTTCGTTTTCTTACATCAGACAGCCTTTTGTAATTGTCTGTGGAGGGAGGAAAGATATGAGTAGTCTTTTCCTGACTCATAACTTAGATTCAATTTATAGCCTAGCCAACACCTAGAGAGGGAATGATCCAGACTTAAGCACTTTCTTCCCTGGATCCATTTTTATCTCCTGTGCCTGTATGAGTGCGAAGGTGTCTGCCAGTGGTAACTAACTGATCTCCCATTTTGAAGCTGCTCATTTGCATGCACTCACTAAAACAGCACTAGCTCCTGATCTCCTGCGAGAATGCCTTCAGCAGCGGTCAAGCATAGACTTCATTTTTTCTTTTCCTTTACGTAATTCTGCATTTTAGACAGATCTGAACAGGAAAGATTAAGAGCTTGAGTGAAAGTTGTTGAAGTACGTGCGTTGAACATCAGGAGTTAGGTACCTCTGTGTACACATTAGAAAGCAATTCTGAATGCGTCAGCCCTGTTGATGGAGGCATAACTATGCAGGGACTTTATGTGCCTATGGATAAGGAAACGTCCAAAACAGAATTTAAAGATTAAGCTGCATAAGGATGCAGACCTCAAACTGTGAATCTTTAGTTGTTGTTCTTTCCCCTCCGTAGGTGAATTTGGTGGATAAATATCTCAAAATGTTGGATCCTTTATATTTGACAAGTTGGATGTGTACCAGAACTATCTACTGCCTGTGTTACTACTTGCCTATTCTTTTAGTACTACTTTTAATGATTTTCATATTGGGTAGCATGTCTTGCTGATTTAAAAGAGGGAAGGTATGCAGCTGGGAATGTATGTGGTTTGTCAGTGCAGAGACCTATGTTTTCAAAATTGCTAGGAAAGTATTTGCATTCTGTTAGTAATGATGTGCTAATATTCAATAATAATGTATCATCACATATTAACTGATTCAGTATTGTGGAATTCGTGCTACAAAAAAATTAAATTTCTCCATTCTCTACTATGAAAATGGAAACTGTCCGTTAGGACTGGAGGAAGGCAATGATCAGGTTTTATTGCTATGAGTAATGAAAGCTGAATGACCTGGTTCACTGACAGTCTGGTCATCCTGAATTTTTAGCACGTTAATAGGACTTAGTGGCTTTTAGTACTTCACAAGATTTAAAAGGACATGAATAATAACTCCATGCTCAGTGAAGTAACTCATTCAGGAGATTATGTTAGAGTAATTTTAAATAGCAAGGAAAATAGTCATAGTCATTCTGCATCTCATTGCAGACTTCAGCTATAGGAAGCAGCTAAATGAAGAGAATTAGTTAAGATGAAAATGCCAGTGTTGAAAATCCTGGGATGTAATTTTTTGTTGTTTTTAAACCCTGTGTGAATAAGTTACTTCCTGTTATTTAGCTGGGGTTTTTATTTTATGAAAGAAAACCAATCCCCACTTCAAAGGAATGGGGGAAAGAACAAAAACCCCATCATCTTGTGTACAATCAAAGCTAAGGTACAGAAAACTGGCTGTGCGGACTTTGAGTTTCACTTACTGATTGTAAAATGGTGGTTTGAAAAGGGAATTGAAAATTACTTGATAGAGGAGAAGATGCTACTTAAA
>Ga0181612_159443_pt1 | contig 11319 bp, 3 predicted proteins | sample HoacroProtozoa21_FD_119630 | JGI IMG/M metagenome (GOLD analysis project Ga0181612, IMG submission 119630) | Hoatzin crop microbial communities from Cojedes, Venezuel. Combined Assembly of Gp0051906, Gp0051904, Gp0051908
GGCCTCCCATATGCATGGGGCTTGAAGCAGATTGACTGGGACAAATTCTATATGTCTTTGAACTCAACTCTGATGAACAGACTTACCTCAGATTTACAACTTTGTCATTGTCAGCAGAAAGTGGCTCCCTGACATTAATGCACCAGTGATAAAAAAGCTGAGTCAAGTCCATCAGAGTAGATGGATGTGAAGGAAACTAATTGCATATGACACTGTTGCCACATCTGGAATAAAACAGAAATATGTCGCACTCCTCTGAATTTACTGTGGCTAATCATCTGAGTAAGTGCTACTCAACTTGAACAGTCAAAGTAAACCAAGTCGGTTTTTCAATTATGGCATTTTTTTCATCTGCATGAATGCTCACCTACTGATATTTTGACTTACAAAAGTAGTCACAAGCAGCTGAAGATATCGTATCTGGGTGTGACTAGAGATCAGTGCTTGAGAAGTCCCTTAGCAGATAATGAAAAATGGTGAGAAATAACTAAGATTACTTCCTTTCTATCTGCTTCTCTTTAACAGTTTAAGAACTGTGCTCATCTGGCCGCTGTCAGTTAGTTACCAGTCTTTCGGCATCACCAGTATATGGGTTTCAGCGTAATGCATGTTCTGTCCTCTTCTTTGCAGAGGCAAGGAAATAAGATTCTCAGAGCTGGACTACAGTCTTAGAGCAGCTGCGGACTTATTAATCATTCCAATTTGCTCCTCTTCCCTCACCCACTGCTGCTGAGGCAGCACTTGCACAATCCGCCGCTCCAGTTCTTGCTCCATGTTTCCCCTAGCAGCAGGAGGTGGAGGAGGCTACTGCGGCTCCCAACCTTGCACAGTGAAGATTCGTGCTACTCTGCAACAAAGCTCATGACAGAGCTGCCAGGGCTTAAGATAAATATGATTCACAGCCAGTTTTTTACATTTAAACAAGCTTCTTTTATGCATCTTGTATCTCTGCTAGTTCTTCCTCTATTCTTTTTAAAGCCAATTTGGTATTTTCATTGTGAGTTTATTGAGAACCTAATATGTTATATTCAGCCAAGCACAGACTTTTGGCCCCAAGACATCTACATTATACATACGTTAAAAAGAAATATGTTTCAAGATCTTGCCCTGCATAATTAGCAAAACCTTCAAAACAGAAAATAACTTGTGATTCAATGGGTTTTCTGAAGATGTATAAATGTCTTCTTCATCTTGCTTTCTATTTACTGAGGAGTGCCAGTCTAAGAGAGAGGACTCATCCCGAATAAACACAGAAAGGAATGGGGAGATTTGTTGACACTCACTATTTTTTACACCTGTTTGATTCTGAGTTGCCTATATTTTTCAAGAAGTCAGACTTTACCCACATTCATAAGAGGTTTGCTTAATATCTTGCAATATCAGTCCCTAACTCATTGGAGAGAGAGCATGGAATAGCACTGTGTGTCAGCTGATCTCCTCTATAGTGCAATAGCTGGGCTGGCCATGGTGTACAGAGAGTGTGGTGAATCTTAATGAGCTTTAGCTAATTGATCACCTCTTAAGTACAACTACAGAGCAATGTAGAGGGGAATTTTGGGTCCTTCAGGGAAGATGATTCTTTACACCTCTTGTCAAGACTGTGACTAAATGTGACAAATTAGTTCTCTGTTTTGCAGTTCATTTACAGTTTTGCCTAACTGCAGATGGAATTTTTGAGGAAGTTTTATTTACTAGTACCTGTGCTACAATACAAACAGGCAGGTTTTTTTGTAGCATATATGCTTACCAAGGTTATTTTCTCACACGGAGAAAAAAAAAATGTTTGAAAATAAAGTTTGTTAGGGGGCAAAATAAACTCCTTGGCCTTAGCAAAAAAAAAAGCCATGATCCTCTTGTGAGGTTATTAGCTTCCTGTAATTTAGCTTGTAGAAATGCATTTTTGTAATGTGTGGTGCTACTGAGCATTTAGCTTATCTTTGTTTGCCACAGAGGATGGTCTACATTTTGTTTGAGATCACAGCTCAGGCAGTCTAAAAGTGATCATGGAGTAGTAACATGGCAGCAGACTGATGAGCAGCATTATTACTTCCATGATATGTAGAGTCTTGATGATCTTGGTTGCACTTATTTCCCCATGCGAAGAAAACAAACCTACCTACCTCTGAGTGCAGCCTTAATTAAAAAGGTATGTGGGCAAAATTATAGTCAGCAGATAAAGCAGTGAAAAAGTGCTGACAAAGGAAAACCCTCCAGGTCTACGAAATTGCCTGCACTTCAGCAGCGGATACTCTATGAGGCATCTGCCAAGTAGACACAGAAGAGATGACTAGGGAGCAGAGGGACCTGTATCTGTCTTGTGTGTCCCCAGAACTTTTCTAAATTGACCTATAGAAATAAAGTCCAGCAGGTACGATAAGGTTATATAAGATCTGTGGCAGAATCCAAGTCTTGACAATGCGCTCGGTGATGAGGTTTATCTTATACAGCTGCTGCAGTAGTGCTCTGTTTTGATTTGAACAACTGATTTGAAGTCACAGTACAGCAAGTGACTGGACCAAGAGACAAATTCATTTCCATGTCTAGCCAAGTCCTTAAATTTAGTTGTCTTTTTTTTTTTTAACTTTATACCAGTACATAAAGCACTGTGCTAAATGCGAGTGTTTAATTCTGTGGGAACAGCACTAAATCTGAAGGGCTCCATTTGTGTGGGAAAAGATGGTTGTTTATTGGCCACTTAACTTACAGCCATAATTAATGTAGGAGTGGCTTGATTCTTGCAAGTTGCTTTTTGTCATTCTTATTAGGACTGCAGGTAAACTGTACAAAGAGAATATCTGTTTTGCTGATATTTCCTTCTGGTTTTGTGTACTCCATATGACTTTTTTGCCTCCACAGAGGAAATGCCAGAGTATTCTGTGTGCACCTAGCATACTGAGGTGGTCGGTAGAAGATATGTTTATTTTTAGCCAAACAATATCATTGAGAAGAACACGGATCATAATATAGTATTTTAAATATGTGTTCAGTTTAGATTTGCTTGTCCATCTCTGATGACTTCCTTGTGTTGTTTATGGCTAAAGCTGTGAATATTCTACACATATTCTACAAGACACATAAACAGTTGCATCAATGGTTAGTTGTTCATTTTTCTAGATCGCTGCCTGATTTTTATGTAGGACTGCTATTGCAGCAAAGAAGGTAAATTAGATGTGTAATGCACACTTTCCATGTTCAATTGACTATTTAGTTAAAAAATGAGGCTATAGACTCCCTGGTGTGTTTAAATAAACTTGTTGTCTGTCTGATGTCAACAGGGAGAACACTTTCACAGCAAAAATAAAGGTCACTATATCACTTAGCGGGATTTCCCAGCCTTCCACAAATCCAGGACATCCAATTTTTTAGCTAAGCACTCCTGTTCTCTTCAACATTTACAGCGTTCTATTTTCAGTGTCAGTAACAGCATCATCATTACTGGGAGATCCAACAGTACTGAATGTTACATTAATAAATCATCAACCCTGAAAATCAATACTCCAATGAATTGAATCAAATGAAACTTTCTGTTGCACAGTTTCACCCACAAAGTCGAAACCTCTGCTGTCTAAGTTCATAAAATTTCCATCAGCTGGTTAGGCCAGAGCCATCAGACACAGTCCCCAGACTCAATGGCAGACAAACCTCATCAGCTGATGGATTTATTTTTTTTATGTCAACCCATCAGTTTGTCTGTGATGTTATATTATGGTATTTGCTTTCTCTGAAGTGACATGAACTGCTGCTTGATTTCATATCCTGAAAAGATCATAGAATGGAAAGAGAATGAAAGATATCAAAGGTTAGAATAGAATTAAAGATTGAATCAAAAAATAGAACGAAAGATATCAAAGGTTAGGTCTGACATGCCTTTTCCTTCTTGTAGATTCCTGGCTGTCCCTCCTATTTCCTCCTCTACTCTTTTTTAAATCTACTCTTGCAGAAAAATTAATAGCTCTATATGTTTTCCCAAGTTTGCTTATTGGTGAAGTACAGAGCACCGTAAAATCTGTACACTTGTAGAAACATGATTGTCAGTTGTGTCACGACATTTATATTCTGATGTTTGCGTTGTTCGTAGAATATTTTTGTGTTCACTACATTTACCTGTTTATTGCTGCTGTCTGGAAGTCTGGTGGAATTGGTGGTATTTCCTTTTCAAGCTGGAATTACTCCCACTTGTGATGGGAAAACAATCTTATGTGACAGCGAATTTTACACTGTGCATAGGTATACCTTCTGTCACAAATATCAATAAAGATAGACAGAAAGTTATTTATGAAACTTAATGATTGCTAGTCCAAGTCTAGCACTAAGGCTGAATGCAAATAAACTATCAATGCAAGAATGAAAGAAGATTATTTCTCTAACATGATAAAGGAGTTTCCTTTCCCACTTTCCATCATTATTGAAAGCAGTCTAAATATAAAGGTTTATTTGTATGTGTTACTCAGAGTTCCTACAGCAGTAGTAACTGGAAGCTTTTCCTGTTGTAAAATAAATCCAGTTATTTTATCAATTTTTAATGTGAATATACTGTAAACTTTCATGTTGCTTTGGCATCAGTGGAGTGATGCCATGATTTTAGTGACCTTGTGAAGAAAATACAGCCAGCATTTCTTTCTACGAACTCCATGTCTTTCTCCTTTACCATCTCTAAATGTTCTATTTTTATCTACTATTGTTTTCAACAGGAGTCTTAATCCCACGCTGAAGATGAAGCCATAGGCAGAAAAACTAATTTTCTGTTCTCATGTGATCAATTTTCCACCTTCAGTTTTAATTTTACAGGAAATAACAAAAAGTTTGGAGAGGCGTTTGCACTAATTCAGCTGTAATCAGAAATACTGATTTTCTGGTGGACTTTTATGCTTACATGCTTGCTTGTGGTCCTCTCTGTGCCCAGAAATCCTTGCAATGTTCAAGTAGCTGAAAGAAGGCTGAATTTACCAGCTAAAGATGATCACTTTCTTTTAGCACCTTGTGGTTCCTTGTACTCAGCTATCATCTCTTGCAACATCCTTAAAGCATAAACTCTTTCAAACTCTGGCATTATGTGAGTGAGCTTACTGCCACAGGGAAGAGGTCGGAGAAAAGTCTCACTTTCTGTACTGTGATGGTGTTAATGGTTACACAGGGCATTTTGGGATTTTCTCCTGTTCTGTGTATTTTGCCTCATGAGTTCTGTGTGTTAGATTAATTGCAGTAGCTTCAAATTTGAAGTTCATATCCATTTTCCTAATTGTTTTGAGATTTTGAATTGAATTGCATCCTTTCGTGTCACAGTCATCATCCTGGCTATAGTGAGAAGAGTGAGTAAACTCTTCCAGAATTGCAGATAGGTAATGAGAAACACACAAACTGAAGTCCAGATAAGAATCAGATAGACTGTTTTGTATGTGTATCACAGACTATATCTCTGCTTGCCAGGACAAGAACACCTAAAGCATCTGCAAACTCCGCAGGTGCAGGTGCACCCACCCTTCACTGTCTGCTCCCATCTCCACTGCCGAGCCTTCCCATTCTGGTGCAGTGAAGTCTTCCTCCGTTCATCACACTGCCTTCTTCTACTTGCCTTTTTGCCTTCTGGCCATGCTGTGATGGAAAGACTTGCCTTAGGGCTATACGAACCTTAAAGAGATACCGTGAGGTGCTGGAGCCTTGCAGATTTACAGAGTTGTTGCTGGACACCAGAAGTCTGTGAACTTGATAGAATTTGCCTCAGGGCTGTGTGGGTTTATGGGCTCTGAAGGATTTTAGGATATAGAAATGCTTTTAATAACTAGGCAACTTACCTTCAGATCTTACAAAAAAATTATTAAAAATCTTCATACTGACCAACTACAACAGATTAAGACAAAATTAGATATGTCTTCTCAAAGCTTTATTTGAAACAGGATAAGTCACTCTGCACCACGTATCCTAGCAAGAAGTAGATTTATTCAATGTAATGCATGGGGCAGAGGCAGGAATACAGTTGAGAGGAAGAAACCAGGTGTATCTGTAACAGGCCAACAGTGAAGTATATTAAAAACTATTTTGGTGGAAAAATCCTGAGATTCTTACACCTTAAAAAATTGTACATCAGAGAATTCTATGTTTATTTTTTTCAACCAATATCTGGAGCATGTATTTTGGCTCTGATATTCCCCAGGATGGCAACAACTGCTGTCCAGTGACCAGTCAGAGAAGAAATCGTAGAATTATCCTTGGTGTTACTTGGATTTACAGGTAAGCTCAAACCAAGCGAAGGAGATGGAGAACATCAATTGCTCATGTGTCTGAGGACTGGAGCACTCTTGCAAATTAGTGTTTGACAGATGTATTATGTTAGAGTAAGGCAGTAGCTGAATGTGACCTGCTGTGGCTGCGGAATCACAGTATAGCACATCTGTATATCACAGCTTCTTGCATTTCTTGATCTATACTCATACTACTGAAATTTTCTTATGAGGAAAGATTTGATTTAGAGAGTCATTTTTCCAAAATGCCATAAAGTTCAGGGCGTGAAGGAACAGAGGTCACTTAGATGTTATCAGTTACATACTATTTAGATGGAGACTATCTTGTGCTCTTTACAAATGGAACAAAATAATCCTGATGCTTTCTTCTAGGTGTTTTGGGCAAGGGAACTAAATATAATAAAAAAAAAAAAAAAAAGATCAGCTGCCAGTGGCTGATTGTAAGAATTGGATTAAGACTGAATTGATGAGCATAGTGTCTAGAAACTCAGTCAAAGCAGTGACCTGTGTCACCCTGGACAAATAAATACAGGAATTGAGTTTTTTTTGACAATAACACTTTCATAGGTTCCAAGGTAAAAGGGATCCTGTTTCAAAGCAATGCAAGAAAATATTTTGGTAATTTGGGTTTTTAATGTCAACCTGAGGAGGTTTTATTTGTTACCTGAGAAATTCCATGGAAAAAAATAACAAATCAAACAGCACACAAAATGATGTAAAAACACATTCAAAAAACAACCACACACACACACACTCTTACCTCAGAGACATATTTCTGCTCTTTTTCCCACACTGAAAAGGAAACACTGTAGTCAATTATGATCAAATGGATCTCAGATCTTCTCTAGCTCTCTCCAATAAGGAGCTGATTTCATTTACCTACTCCTTTTCCAGCATAGGCTGTAGTAATAAAATAATGTCAAAGCTACACTAGAGGGCTTGTGTCACACAGAGCCTTCATTTCCTGTTTCTTGAGCAGTTATTAATGTATAAGCAAGCTTTCGCTATTATCCCAAGGCAGATTGGTTTCTGTACAGCCTCTGACGAAAGACTTTGTCAAAAAGCTTCCTGAAATCCAAGTACACTTTTACTTGTTATGTGAGGTTTTCAGTGGTTTTACAGAAAGCAGGGAGCTGCAATACAAACATTTCTGTAACTCTACATATGAATTTAAAATGCAGGTTTTCTTCTTGGGGAGTGAGGCACAGAGGAAAACAGGAGGAAGGGTGATCTTAAAGGAGGTGTTTGACAAATCAGGTGCACTACGGTTGCTTTCTTTTTTTAAATTTTAGAAGTACAAGTTAAAGATTTGTTTCTTTGTAGGAGACGGAATTCATAGCTCTCTTGAAAAAGGGCTGCCAGGAGGTGTCTGCTTCCAGCCAGTAGTTCTTAAGACTGCAAACTCTTGAAACTTTGCACACAATTAGAAGTAGAAAATATCATAAAGCAAAGAAGTCATGAATATTCGTATATTTCTAATGTCACATCAGATAAATGGTATAGGTTATTACAGCAAAATTAGCATTTATTCCACTCCGTTCCTCAATCTGCTAATGAAACCTGTAGGTAAGCACAGACTTACGAGTAAGGAGAAAGTCATGTTGCACTGCCAGTGAAGCTCTGATAGGGGAAGAATATAAATCTTTGTGAATGAAGGAACCAGCATTTTCTGCTCCTGTCCCTCAATTTTAGAGGCATTCCTCTCTCAGGGCTTTGATCTCATTTCCTCTGGCTTCCTTCAGACAGCCAAAGTGGCAAGAAAATATAAATCCTAAAAGACCTCATACAGCACCAAAAATTATTCCACCAGCACGGCCCTGTTTCTGCAGCTACTGTCTTCACTAGGACACTGATGCCTAGTGGTAGAAGGATGTTTGTCAAAGCACTATGAAAATTTTACCCTATGTCTTTCCAATCATGCTACTACTTAAATGTTATGTGTATCTCCTGCTAAAATCCAAGAAAACTTTGGGGATAGATTCCTAAAGACAAAACCACATTATAATCTTGCAAATGGAGAAGTACAGTAAATTAAAATTGAATGTAAAATTCTTAATATGCATTGATTTCCCTCACAAGACATTTCCTTTCATGACATCTTTTAAGCAACTAAAATAGCTTCTCTTATAAGGATTACTCATATTTGACCATTTGTGAATTCTTTGTACTAACCAAGATTAAAACGGAACACTCAACTTGTCTTAAAAGCCACCCTGCATTTTCACAAGCTTGTTTTGGAAAGCTGTGTCTCTGAGTAGCTGAAGTAACTATGGTTTGCTTGCTTGTTCCCTCCTCTGCTGTCTGCCTTCCTCATTTTTTTCACTTTCTCTAAGAAGGAGTCACATCTGTTATTCTTTTTTTTTTCCTCATTTTAATTACGGTTTCCTATAGCATAGCCTGTAGTAAGATCCCCATGATCCCCGATAAGTGTTTAAAAGGATGAACATGTTAAAAGGTTCAGTTGCACTTTCTTATTACCTTATGTTGTACTTATAATTTCATAAATTAGCGGCAGCACCTATTAGCCCCCCTATATTCTTTTCTCTATCTGATAGAAAATGTGTATGACACAGCATATTTCTGCTTCTTTCTTAAGGGAGTGAATTAAACTAGAATCTTGAGATGGTAAGAGAAGGGCAGATAGATACAAGGTAGTATTGACTAAGGGAATGGAAGTGGTTTGGAAAGTCCAGGAGAAAGAAGTAGAGGGCTGATTTTGACTTACAGCACTTCACTTGATATTACACTGGCATATTTCTGAAGAGGATGAAGACATGTTAATTAAAGCAGATATATCTAGATGGAGATTCCAAGCTGAAAGTGCGTGCAGTTACATTAGATCCAGAATTTTGTGTCTTGAGGATTCATTTAGTAAAATTGTCAAATGCTGTATTTGAGGACCAACACTTGTTAATCTGGACCCTCTGCCGAGAGATGGTTTTTGGAGCTGGCTGGAAACCAGGTTCTTCTGGGTGCCCAGAAAACTGCCATTACCTCTACTCGCCCCTTCTTTTCTCTTGATATGGTGTGTGTCCAAATCAGGATGAAACAATAAAGTTTGGATTTTTTTTTTAAACTTTATTTTTCTGGTGACCCAAAAAAGCCATGGATACTGCAGCTGCTCAATGAAATTATTCTGCTTGTCAAAATCATTGCTGCTAGCAGCTGTGAAACTAAGGCTGTCGCAGTGAACAAATGCAGAGTGTCATATCTGCAGGGTTATATGCAAGGGTATGTCTGTCCTTGAGTCCTGGACTTAGCAGTTTTCAGGGTATGGTGCTCTGGAGCAAATTCCTCAGGAATCCCTCCTGCCATTGATTTGAATGAAATGTTTCAGACTCAGTGATATAGGATTTTATGTCAGATTGTTGTTTTGCTAGGGATTTGCAACCAGGTCTAGCAAATACATTACCATCAATCTTGTGAAATAGTTGTAATGTTTTCAAGATGTTTGTGATATCTATTCTCTGAAATACAAAGATAAGATAGGGCAGAGGTCTTATAAGCTGTTTTAATTAGTTTCTACAGCTGTGGTATTTTTTAATACAGACTCCTTCCACTTTTAAGAATGACTGACTCTACCTCCCTTTATGTTCAAAAGGTACATTTAGAAAATTTACAAAAGTTGTGTTCAGAGAACTAACTTTCGTGAAACTGTATTGAAGTTGCAAAGAAGGTACAGATTTTTATCTTCAGTTCACAAAAGATGCATGGTCAAGAAAGCAAGAGGTGGTATAGAATCATAGAATGGTTTGGGTTGGAAGGGGCCTTAAAGATCACCTAGTTCAACCCGTTGCCATGGGCAGGGACACCTTCCGCTAGATCAGGTTGCTCAAAGCCCCATCCAGCCTGGCCTTGAACACCTCCAGGGAGGGGGCAGCCACAATTTCTGTGGCCACCCTGTTCCAGCCTTACAAAAAAAGAATTTCTTCCTTGTAGCTGATCTAAATCTACCACTTTTCAACTGAAACCATCACCCATTGTTCTGTCACTACAGGCCCTGGTAAAAAGTCATTCTTCGTCTTTCTTACGAGTTCCCTTTATATATTGAAAAGCTGCAATAAGGTCTTGCTGGAGCCTTCTCTTCTTCAGGCTGAATAGCCCCCGCTCTCTCAGCCTTGCCTCACAGGAGAGGTGCTCCAGCCCTCAGATCACTGTTGTGGCCTCCTCTGGACCTGCCCGAGCAGGTCGACATCTTTCCTGTGCGGAGGGCTCCAGAGCCAGATGCAGGATTTCAGGTGAGGTCTCACCAGAGTGGAGTAGAAGAGAAGAGTCTTTCTCCATTTCACTTTCTGTGTATGCCTAAATACAGCCTCAGTCCTTACAGTTCCTGGGTGACAGGAATCAGAGCAATTTGTGCACACTGGTTCTGAGTGGAGGAGCTTTTAAACAGCTCTTCACTTTCTTCTGTGTTTACACATTGCCACAGGATGTGAGAAATGTAATACGTATATGCACATATCCTATTCACAGTGAGGAGCAAAAGTGTGCTATCCCATTTCTGTGCAGGCAGAGATACTGTGGCTTGTCAGGACCTTCTATGCATAATTTCATGGTGAAAGAAGAGCATCAAATCTGCCTCTCCCCATTTCTGATGTCCAGAGTATTTGGAAGGCTCTCATAGATTCATGGCCTCTATAAAACATTTTTAATTACTTGTGCATATGCAGAAATAGCAATTTAGATCTTGTGGAACCTATCTGTTGCACCAGGTTTAGTTAGTTCTTTGCAATGTTGATATTCTTAATTCGTGTGTGGGTGAGCTGTGAATTCAACAATTTTTCTGTAGGGAAGGAGACTTCGCAAATAGGAAGAAATTTATTTAACTATGGTAAGATGTTATAATTTGAAAAAGAATGGGTTTAGGTCTTGATTAAAGTTTATATATGTGTTAATTTACAATAGTTCAAAAGACACTACTCTTTTCAACAGGTAGCATCTTATTTTTAACATTTTGATGGCAAAGATCTGCACACACAATGCAAAAAGTTAGCAAGCTGGGCCACTTAGTTCTCAGGAAAGTACTAACAGAGCCATAGTATGCACAGAGCCAATGCAAGTCTGTTTTAATAATGCTTTA
>Ga0181612_165321_pt1 | contig 11319 bp, 4 predicted proteins | sample HoacroProtozoa21_FD_119630 | JGI IMG/M metagenome (GOLD analysis project Ga0181612, IMG submission 119630) | Hoatzin crop microbial communities from Cojedes, Venezuel. Combined Assembly of Gp0051906, Gp0051904, Gp0051908
AACCTCTGTTGTTTCAGTTTATGCTCATTGCTTTTTGTCCCATCACTAGGCATTACTGAAAAGAACCTGGCTCTGCCCTCTTTGCACACTCCCTTCACATACTTGTACACCCTGATAAGATCCCGCCTGAGCCTTTTCTTCTGTAGGCCAAAGAATTTCAGCTCTCTCAGCCTTTCCTCTTAAGAGAGATGCTCCAGTGCCTTAAGCATCTTTGTGGCCCTTTGCTGGACTCCCTCCAGTACTCCGTGTCTCTTTTGTACTGGGGAGCCCAGAAGTAAGCACAGCACTCCAGGTACGACCTCACCATGTTGAGTAGAAGAGAAGGATCACCTTTGATATGTTTGCAACACTCCTCCTAATGAAGCCCAGGATACCCTTCAAATTCTTTGCAGCAAGGGCACAACTGCCTCTAACAAGCCATCTGAATCAAAACTGCTCATTGTGCTAAGGTTCTTTCTCCAAGTCAGTGTCAGGAAGCAATCCCAGGAGTACATCACCACTGTTTTCATATCTTCTACACTGTTCGGACAATTTTGGGGATTTCTTTCATACCTGTAGCCCCACAACTGACAAATCTCTCATGGGTACTTATGTTTGCTGGGGTCACACTTACCAGCTAGGAGGCACTGCCGCTTTCATCAGGTCATGTCAGAAGCCCACACCATCAGCCACCTGGATCAGAGATAGTATATAAGGTGGGGTGGGCTGTTTTTAATCAAGACCCAGAATATAAGGAAACAGGTTAGAATCATGAACCTGCCAATCAAGAAACAGCTAACAGAAGATGTTACCAGAAGGGTCCCTGGAAGCTTCCAGAAGCATTCTCTCTAAAAGAGTGGCTATCCTTGAAGCTGTTTAATTGGAAAAAATCAAACCAGCTCACGTAACCTTACACAACTAATAGAAAAAAAGAAAGTAATTAGAAGTGCAATAAATATATACATGTGCCTATATGTAAGTGTGTGTGTAACTGGAGATGGTCATAGCCAATCTAAGCAAACAGAGAAACAAATCTCTTAATTGTGCTAAAAAAAAAATGTTAATCAGATCTTGTTTATACTTTAGGAACTTCTTCCAATTAAAATACCTAAGTAGAGGAAGGGAGTCAGAGGGTCAGTAAGGAAGAGGAAACCAGGTCCTTTTCAATGGTGCCCAGGGACAGGACCAGAGACAATGGGCACATGCTGAAACACAGGAGATTCTGTCTGAACATCAGGAAATACTTTTTTATTGTGAGGGTGACTGAGCACTGGCACAGGTTCCTCAGCGAGGTCTCCATCCTTGGAGGTAGTCCCGATCCAGTATCGGAGAGGTTTCAATATGATCCCAAGAACGAGATTAAGATGCAAATGGAGTCATATGCCATGCAACCTTGCAAACTTTATTTTGGTGAACTGGGAACCGGAGGTTGGGCGGGGAGGCAGCTTGGGGGGGACGAGAGGAGAAAAGAAGAAAGGGAGAGAGAAAGAAAGGAGTAAAGTCAGACAACCTGAGCAAGCAAGGAAAAGAGTGCACGGGATTTCGGTTACCACCACCATGGATCCAGCGATGTCCAGTCAGCTCAGTCTCTATGCAGGAGCTGAGGTTCCAACAAGGACGGGTTCTAGGAGAAAAAGTGGTGAGAAGGAAAAAAAAAGTGCTCTCAGGGGAGCGTGTTCTGTCCTTTTAAATGAGCATTTGCCCAGGCACAGAGTGCATTTTGGTACATGCGTTTCATGCTAGGCATGCTACCTGCTTAGGCAGCCCTTCGTGCACTAGTCTGTGTGCAAGCATGGTATGGTAATTTCCTGCAGGATGTTATGGTGGTTTCTTCAGAGGTCAAGAAGAGGTGACAGTGCAATGGCAATGTTGAGAAAAAAACAGTTCATAGCAGTCTGCTACAGAGGTCCTTTCCTATATCTCAGCTGTTCTGGGAGTCTGTGATTCAATTCTATGTTACTGCTGGCGGAGATTAATAGCTTTCACAACAGTCTTATCAACTTGAGTCTTTAAAAACCTACAGTCTCTGTTTATAAACTACCAACTACCGTAGTAACTAAGAATAATATTTCTTCAGCATTTTTATATAATTGGTATGAAGTTTTGAACAAAGATACTGACACAGTATTTTAATTTAATGGTGAAATAATGCTCTGAGCTGAAAACCAGGGGGGGAAAAATAATCTTCTAAATGCCTGTTCTATAAGAGCTGTCTTCTAATGTAAATATTGACAGTCTTTTTAATCTATTTCAGGAGACAAATACGAAAGGTTATTTTCTGCGTCCTTAAAAAGATCATAATTGGAAACTTCAGGGACTGAATGAGTTTGCTAATCACTAATCATGTTCACTTGAAAATAAAGAAACTATCAAAGTCTAAAAGTAAAATCTCTTAATCAGCAGTATGATTGCCAATTAAGTTCATGTGGGCATTTGAAAGGATTCCAATGATGTGGTTTAGAAAGGGAATTTTACAACAAAAACCAAATATGTAGAAAGCATTTGAGCACTTCTAGGCATCCAGAGTACAAAATCATCAAAAGGATCTCCAGGACAAGCAAGATTCATTACTGGAGGGTACTAGTATTTGGTCTTTGTGTTTTCCCAAGGTGTTTTACTTCAGCAATGAGACCACTAATTCATCTTTTAAGACTTCAGATAGTAAAATATTCACTTTCTTCACCAATAAATTGATTTGTGAAGTCAGAAGAGCCCCAAAGAATATGAATTTCAGAGACAGAATATTTGTTCAAGGTTTTAGTGTTTTTATTGCAAAACACCACCTGTTTAAAGCCCTACGACTGTTTTGCATATATAGAAATATTCTGCAGATGCACACTGTTTTAAGAATAATGTGTGTCAGAAAAAACTCTTCAACATCTCCCTACTCTTCAGTTTGTTGGATTATTTTTATTATTGTTTTTGAAGGTGCAGCATTTATCAAAAGTATTAAGAGCCCCATCAGCTCTGTGCACTGAGAGTGGCTTCAGGAATTCTTTTTGGAAAAAGGAAGTCTAAGAAAACATCGAAGGATGATGCGCAGAATTTTAAAAAGGCTTCTCTGGAGAATTCTTAAGATCACTGCCCCTCTTCACACCCTCCTGCTGTGGTGCTGGTGGTGGCAGTTGCAGTGCAGCCCCAGCATCGGTAGAGCAGGTATTCCTCAGGGGATGGGGCAGCCTTACCTGTGTGGGGCCTGTTGGAGTAGAGTTTTTCCCCCTCCCCACTGGCTGACATGACTAATGCTGGTGGTACTGGCCAGACAGACGGTGAGGCTGAAGACACACAACAGCCTTTTGTGTCATGGGGTTTTTTGTGGGTCACCTGCCACCTTCCCCTGCTGGGAGCCCAGAATGCAGCTAGGGGTGCTGGGCGGGGGGGGCGGGGTGGTGTGCGGGGAAGAAATGCACACTGAGATGTTTCCACTCATGTTCATTTTGTGACCTGTAGTAATATCTGTTAGGCTGCTTTGGTGTGTTTCAGTGTCTTTTTTTTTTTCCATTTACTGTTTCATCAAAACTGCTTTGCTTTTGGTGGGGAGAAGAATAATTCAGATAAATTGGCATTTTCTGACATAAATCTGTTCAGCTAAAAATATCCTTGTCTGCTCTGCCAAACACATGTACACTAGCACTGTGCAGTTTAGCAAAATATGTAAGCGTGGAATTTAAGCTCATAATTGAGTACGCTCTTGTTAGATAGGGATTGTTTAATTAAAGTGAAGCATTAATTAGGTTCCTTCCAGACAACTCAAAGGGCCCTCATCATTGCCTACTCTTACTAATCCTAGTCTAAGCAAGTTGTATGATGCTTCAAGTCTCTTACTCTTGTGTCTCTGCTACATGTTCAGTATGCTTTAAAGACTGTATTTGCTCCATATTTGCTGTGATATAGGGAAGAAGAAAACTGTTTTATCCTTCTTATCATGTGAATATTTAAATATTTGTATTTATATATTTAGCCTGATCGGTGGATAGTTATAGAAGTGTATAAGGCCAGGGCAGATGGGTTTTGATATGCTGTCATGACAGAAATCTCAACAGATGTAGAAGAGATTGTTCTACATGTCAGTGATTCAGAGAGTGAAATTTGGATGATACACACCACGACTGGAGAACCCTACAGAAGTAGTCTGAATTGCAAATGCAGACATGCCTGTGAACATTATGAGGGAATAACAGGAATAGCGGAGTGCAGATCAGAAAGTCTCTGAGATTCAGCCATGTGGCAGAAGATAGAGAAGGGGGAATCCATGTGTTATACTTGGTCTTCCTGTTGGGAATGAACAAGGAAGACTAGGAAAGTAGCATTAGGCTGCAAGCTTTGAGAACTGCAAATCTGTCTGCTATGAGATATGTGGCCTTGAAAATCTGTTTCATGTACATGCACTTTGTTAGAAGACATACAAACACAAACAAAGGATAAGAAATAGTCTGACACGTTGCAATCACCTCCAATATCACTTCTGAGTATGCAAAGTTTTAATAAATGATATAAGGACGATATATTTTTGTTATATGCACATGCATGACTGGCCAAGAACTGTTCCAGAAGATCTTGTAAAACTACTGAATTGCAGAAATTCTAGGAAAGATCTAGGAAAATGTGAGAAAAAACTACATGCTTATAAGACTATACCTCATAAAGACAGCCTAATTCTGATGAGTTGTAAATTAGGACTATTTAATATATAACCAAAACACAGGCCTATGACACATATAAATTACAAGTCCATTAATCAGCATAAAATTGAAATTAGTTTACTTTGAAATCAAATGTAATCTTGCTAAAACGGTGTAAGCAACAACAATATTTAAATAGTTCATAATACTTTGATGGCATAACCAGACACAATGGGTAAGCATTTCACATAAATAAGTGAGCAATATGACCAACAAAAAGGCAAATAAAAACAAGTAGCTGCACTTAGGAAGCATGAGAAAACATAAGCAAAGACTGAAGTAGGAGAAACTGCACGGGGAAGAGAAAAGGACAAGAAAAGCACGAGGCTTACTTTAGGCTTGGGACTTGAAATACGTAGAATTTCTGCTGAACACAGATGAAGTATGCCTGGCAAAACCAAAACAAACATCACTGAAAGCAGATGAGAAACCCTCTCTGGGAAAGAGGCTAGAAAGAAACAACGAGGATAAGTGAGCAAGGATGCAGAGGAAACAAGAAAAGCTTACTTCTGCACTGACTTCTCTCACCAAAGAGTTCTCCAACCTGATCATTGTAACCTCTGCAGCTGAGAACTGTCACAGACAGTAGCCCTCAGCATTGACTTTGTGGCATGGTGCTGTATACTTACTGCTAATTTAGGCTATTATAGTTAGACTTCTATCAGTTTTGTATAGGTAGTAATGATGACTAACAATTTGCATGAGCTAACCATTTATACCAAGTGTGCTGTAGATTGAGTAAAAAAGTTTTTTTAAACTTTAAGACAGGCCTGATTTGTCAGTCTTCAAAAAACTCCGCTCACAGCAATATCAAATTCTCTAATTGTGTATACACACACCTAGACAATTGTAACAAATGCTTATTTCAGTGAAGGAACAACAGACCTAACTGATTAGTGTTGTGATCTACCCTGTCATAAAATTATCAGATAATGCAGTAACTCTCAGCTGAGTCTACATAGTGGGAAAATTACTCATTATTTATCTTTAATGATACCATGTTTTCACTTCTAGTAGCAGCCATATAACTACTTCTGCCCTTTCTGGGTATCTCTGTGTAGTGAATGAAAGAGGAATCTAAAATCAGTTCTGCTTATTTAGACCTTTGATAGATATCTCAACTAAGTAAAATGAAATTTAGGCAGAATACTTACTTTTTTTTACTGTAAGAATATATGAAGTTTCAATTCTTACATTTCTCAGGTTCATTTACACTGTAGAGTGTGAAGTACTCCTGAAATTAAACAATGACACTTTTTACATATTTTGAAATATGCCCCAGGAATTCAGAAATAGAACATCTGTAGAATTAGGCTTACTGGCTTCAGACTACTAAAGTTTTCAGTTAAGTACGTCCTGAGATGCTTCAATGGACTAGGGCCTAAGGACTTTAATATAATATTTGAAATATATTCTCCTGTCAGAATGTGCATGGTTCATTTCCTCATGTAATGTTTCAGGAATAGTTTCAATGTCCTCATATGTTTTGAAAATAAAGAATTGTATAAAACTGAAGTATAGAAACAGAAGGGCTTGGTATATTCTCCTTTTAAGTTGGAGGTTGAAGTGGCTTGGTGTACTATATCTCAATTATTTTATAAAGCAAATTTTCAGGTTTTGACCTACATCCAAAACTGTAGAAGAAATTGCATTTTGCTGACAACAGAAGATAGTTTCAGGCATGCTGATTAAGAGTGGTAGAATATGTCCTTGGATTTTTTTCTGAAATGTATCTGATTGACTTCAATCTGTTGCTAGGAAATCTTCAATTGTTTCATGTTAATTTATGAAGTATACTTAAGTTGTTTTGTTCTTTTACTTTTCTATATACTTTTAGATATCCTCTACAAATAGCTTTGAACATAAAAATTTCTAGCTATGTCTGTACTGTTCAATAACAAAACCCGAACTGAAGGCTAAGAGCTGTCTAGTGCAGAAGTAAAAATCAATAAAACACACTACTGTTGATTTAAGCAGGAATGTCTTTTTTGTTTGTATGTAGCATTTTTTTAAATTTTAGCTGTTATACTCACCAGTGTAAGCTTTCATTTTTTTATCAAATACCAGCAATTACAAATTGTAAATCGTGCTTTGATTTTACTAAGTCTTTTGTGCTGAAAGCTGTAAATGAATTTTCTCAAAATGATTCTCCCTTTGCAGATAACATTGTTTTTCTCCTGGTGTCAAAATTGTATCCTGTTGTTTTCCAGTTTTCGTCATAATCACTGATGGTGTTCTTCTTGTAAAGACATTTGGATAAGCACATTAACTCATTTTCATTTACAGAATTCAGTATACTTTCTCTTCACCCTGCCTGTTCACTGCTTAGGTGAATAGTTCTCTAAAATGTGAGTCATAATACTCACCAAGATATTTCAGCAGTGTCATGGTTTAACCCCAGCCAGCAACTGAGCACCACACAGCTACTCACTCACTCCCCCCCGGTGGGATGAAGGAGAGAATCAGAAGGGTAAACGCAAGAAAACTCATAGGTTGAGATAAAGACAGGTTAATAGGTAAAGCAAAAGATGCGTGTGCAAGTAAAGCAAAATAACAAATTCATTCACTACTCCCCATCAACAGGTTCAGTCATCTCCAACAAAGCAAGGCTCCGACACATGTAACAGTTACTTGAGAAGACAAATGCCAGCATTCTGAATGTCCCTCCCTTCCTTCTTCTTCCCCCTGCTTTATATGCTGAGCAGGATGTCATATGGTATGGAATATCTCTTTCGCCGTTTGAAGTTAGCTTGTGGGCTGTGTTGCCTGACAGTTTCTTGTGCACCCCTAGCCTACTGGCTGGTGGGTTGGTGTGAAAAGCAGAAAAGGCCTTGACTCTGTGTAAGCACTGTTCACCAATAGCTACAATTTCTCTGCAGTATCAACACTGTTAAGCACAAATCCAAAATATAACCCCATAGTAGCTACTACTGAGGAAATTAACTCTACGTCAGCTAAAACCAGCACAAGAAGTCTGGATTATCCCAGGGTCACTATCTATTTCTTTTGACTGCACACTGTCTAGTGTCAGTGTGGAAACATCTCAGGAGGGACCAAGGTGGTAACATATTTTCTGCTTTTTTTTTCTTCTCAAGATTTTACTGCTCTATCTTGAATTATAATTTGTGTTCTTATTTTACCTCAGTTTGTGTTCTATATAAAACAACTGTTCATGCTTAACAAAGAGTGGTTATTCATTTATGCTAATTTAAAGCAATCTTACTAACCCCTGCAGTATTACTTCTTGTGTTTAATGAGGCTTGAGACAAAGCTTAGTGAAGTCAATAGCAAATTTTCTATTAAGTAGAATGATGTAGAATATATACCGGAATTTAACTGAATCTTCATTTTAATTTTAAATAAACTTTTAGTGTTGAACTAATATTTAATAATAGCAAGAAGTCATACAATTGTTAACGTTTTTATCTGGGAAAACGGAATCTTTTTGTGAAAAGTATGACTAATGTTTTTGAGCTGTATTCCCTCCAGAACAGGAACGTTAAACCTTACTTTAACATCAAAGCATAACATTTTTAAGACAGCATGTAAATACGAATAGCTTTACAAAACAAACAAAAAAATCCTCTGCAAAATGCCAAGCTGCTTGAATAGATTTCTTCCTAATTATCTTGGTGAAAACTGGGAAAAATGAAACAAGATTTGTATGAGTAAGAAGAGAAAAGTTAAGATAGAACTTTACTCCTGAAATAATTGGCTGGAACGCTACTGTAGGCGAAAGAATTTTCTAGGCTTTGGTCCATGCTCATAACAGAGCTTCTACTGTTTTTTTTTTGCTTTGTGATGTTTTCTCTTTGTTTTTTAGGAACTTTGTTTTGTTTTGTATTCCTTTGTTGGAAAATTAAGGCTCTCAATCTTGATCACCTTAGCTTCCATGCCTAAGAAACACCAAAGATCATAGTTATAAGTGCTAATTGTATAGCATCAATTACATAGCATTAAATACCCAGATATCATGTAGGATGTGATTGTTGTGCAAAGTTTGAAGTTTAAGATTTCATTTAAAATTTCAAAGCTAGCGTTATTCTTTAGTTTTCCAAACAATCCCATCACAGACAAGTTTAATCCAGCAACTAATATATATATATTTAGCTATATATTAAGTACTCCAGTTTTACTAATAATAATCTAATGTTATACAAACAAAGTAGTAGAAGAATAGTACTAATAAAAGTTCTGAAATCAAAAGTATTTAACAGCCAGAACACTAATAAAATATATCTACCAGAAAGAACTTTAAGCTCCTCTTCCTGTTGAACAATCCTATCTGTTGTAGCATGGGAAAAACTACTGTGGACACAAAAATGTATCTGCTGTCCTTGTACTTTACATGTCTTCCCTGTTACAATGTCCTAACCAATTATATTTTGTAAGTTGGGTATGATATTTTTTATGAATCTTACATAAAATTTGGTACTCCATTTCAGATGAGGCTCTCATCCTGCTGACGAAATTCAACCACACTGACATCTGCTGGAAAAGGAGCACGGCAAGCTGTAGGCAACCCAGGAAACTCCTGGAGTGCATTGAGGATAACTTAAGCCAGGAAATAGTGCTACCAGAGGGGATGAGATACCGGACCAAGAATGCGATATGGTCACCAAAGCGGGTGAGCTAATTGAAGACATCAAGATTGGAAGCAGCCTGGTCTGCAATGATCATGCACTGGTGGAATTCACAGTTCTGAGGAATATGGGTCACACAGAGAGCAAAGTCAGATTTTTTTAGAAAAAATATTTATTTCAGAGCAGAGTGTTTAGTGATGGAAAGTCTTCTGTTCTTTGTCTTCAGTATATTTGAGCTACCACTTAGAAGACCTAACTCATCAGCAAAAACTTATAATATTTGAACTGCCATCTGTGACATTCAGAGGCGTTTTCTCCTAGACAGAATCAATGGTAATGTCAATAAGCTTCTTCCTGTTTCTTGTTCAAATTGATTAATAAGCTTAATATCATAAGTAATCCTGAAACTAACTGGACTAAAATATATTTAAGGAAAATGTAATCTTTCCACACATGCCGTATATATTAAAATGGACAAAAATATAGCTTAAAAAGAAAAATAGGAAATATTCTAGTAAGGGAAGATTAATTAAGGTATAATAAGTTTCTCTGCAATAGATGTCTAAATTTTTATCTATGCAGACAGCAATATTTTTCAAGGTTAGGTGTGAGTTGCAGTGGCTTAAGTAACTGTTTTACAAACAAAAGTTTCAGGCTTGGTTTCTTAGTATTATATCCATTCTAAAAATACCAGGCATAATTTAATGTGATATTTAAAACCATTTCATATTAAAAGTAAAATTCGGAAGATCTTTCACTATTTTGATGTAGCTAGCGTCGAGGAGGAGGTGAAGAAGCAGCAAGAGTGCTGCTTAGTCAACTGAAACATAAACAAAATTGGCTTGTGATCAATACACTTCTTAGTTTTTTCTACCTCATCTTTACTAGTATAAATGATTATACAAGATTCCTAACAACGAAGAGATTTTTTTCTCTTTTCTGTGTAGAAGAAAATTTGCATGTCATATAAAGACAGGTAAAAGTAAGCACATTGTTTAGAACTTCCTTTTATGAACATATGCCAATGAGTTTTCAGTACACACATATCTGCATGCTGTTGGAATGCAGTTAGCCCTCATAAAGTCTGCCAATATTGTTTCTACAGTACTAGTCAATCCTAACTAAATATAATTAATCACCTAATGACAGCTAGTAATTGATATTATTTGATGATTTCTATGATTGCATGGTTGGAACAAAATCTGGCATGATATTTTAAAGTGTGAAGTTAGATGTCTGATTTACCATCTGCATTGAAAGGACAGGAAGAAATGTTCAGAATAGTACAATTGAAAAACACCCACCCTTTAAACAAGAAGGCAGAACAACACTGAATACTTTTTATCTTTTTATACACGTGAAAGCAGCATAGACTTTGTTTTGTACAGAATAATTTTGGATATATTTTAGTAGATATAGACTGATACATTTGTCATTTTCTACGGAGTATATTACACTGTGTAACATTTCGATATAGTATTTTGTGAGTGTGAAAGGTGTTTTTCTTTTCAAAAAAACTCATGCAAGTTTTGTAATGAAAGTGGATATAAAATATTGATATTGTTTAGAGGTTATTTTGAAATAGGCTTATGTAAATTGTTCAGTGATGACTACTTTTGATCTTAAATATTAACATATGTGCTTTAAAATGATAATTTGTTATTCTCTCTCTATTTGGATATTGTCTAGTAACACTGTTTAAATAGAAACATAAAGGCAGAAAGACACAGTGCTGATATTCATTAGTTTTTTCTTGCATTGGTTTTCATTTACCTCACTATGCCTTGTCATTTCTCAAAATATCTTGAAAGGTATCACAAGTGAGGGACTTAGGAGAACGTTGCATTACGAGCCTCTGTAAAATTCTCTACTAGACTAAATCCTTAAAGGATTAGAGTCATAGAATCATGAAGATCGGACAAGACCTCTAAGATCATCAAGTCCAGCCATCAACTCAACACCACCATGCCTATGAAACCATATCCAGAAATGCCATATCTACACGTTTTTTAAACACCTCCAGCGATGGTGACTCCACCACCTCCCTGGGCAGCCTGTTCCAGTGCTTCACAACT
>Ga0181612_166852_pt1 | contig 11319 bp, 4 predicted proteins | sample HoacroProtozoa21_FD_119630 | JGI IMG/M metagenome (GOLD analysis project Ga0181612, IMG submission 119630) | Hoatzin crop microbial communities from Cojedes, Venezuel. Combined Assembly of Gp0051906, Gp0051904, Gp0051908
GAAGCCATTAACAGGAGAGCTTATCTTAATTACTTTTAAAATTCCTACACTTCATTGTATAGCATAAGCTTAGAAAAGGCTTTTAGCTTTTTCAACTGCAAGACCTTGAATCAGGATTTTACCCCTGCCCTCAGCAGAGCAGGGCTTCAGAGCCCTTTCAGAAGAGGAGCCCATGCGCAGATTTCCACTGTGGAGATGCACAGGTCACAGACGCTTGGATTCAGAGCTATTTTAGTGTAAGTAATACTCCTAATACACATAGAAGGACCTTCACGATCAACACACAGCATATACAACCAATATGTTCTTTCCCCCAAAATCTAGGTATTCTACTGGAAAAGAGAATAGAAGGTGGGACACAAATGTTTGTGAATTATACTGTTTGTGTCCCAGTTACCAGTAAATAACCTCTCACATCCACACTGCAAGCAACACCAGAATATCCACTGCTTCTTTCACATTCTCCACACTCTATCTTTGTATAAGAAGCCACCTGCAAAAAAAAAAAAAACACTGTATCATTCTGCAACTGCCCTGAGACTAGTAAAAATGTAAATCAAATTCAGGTCACTGGTTTTATAAATGCCTGGAATGGAGGAACTTACTAACTAAACCTACAAAATATTTCAAGCTTGTTCTGGAACTTGAACAGAGACACCAAAGCCTGTCTGACTGATGAGATGAGATATACATTCAGAAATCCAGTCACCTATGGAATAGGATTGAATATGTGATGACAAAAATGCATTTCTACAAGTCTGGATACAATGTCACGTCTGCCTCAACCAGCATTACTATTGCCTACACTTCCTACGACATACTTCAGCTTCCCACATCTTCAGACATGTCTCAGGTAGGAACATGATTGCAGACAGACCTGGGATGGAGAATCCAGTACTTTTTATTTCTCTCTGCCCCAGTCTTGGGAAAACAAACACACAAACCTTTCGTAAAACATTGCTGAAAACCTCCTCATTCATCTACTATCAACTTGAAGCAGATGATCTGATCATTTGCTTGTATGCCCTGAGGTCCCAGCTAGGTAAAACTCCAGAAAACATGTCTGCCCCGATTTCAGATATTTCACCACCTTTCTAGCTCAAACAGGAAATGCTTGAATAGATAACTGTTCCATTACAGACAAATGGAGGTATTTCCAAAGGTGACATGAAAATAAGCATCTTCATGTCCAAGAGACACTAACTGATCCCTGTCTTAAAATGACAGAAGTGTAATTGCCAGCAACATCAAATTTCACTTGTGAATAAATGGGTTTTTTCCCACTTCTTGAATTCCAGATGGTCTCATAATTAGTACCAAAGAGGAAAAGGAGACAAGCTGCTGTTGAAACATCCTTCTTCGAGCAACAGGGGATTGCATCCAAAGCCTCAGCATCAACCAGGAAGAATGCGCCAGATGCAGTGGTCTCATAAGCAGAATGTGAGGTGCTGGAGGCAAAGACATGAAATTGGACAGAGTATCCTCAATATAATTTCTAATCAGTTTGTCTGGTTTTGCTCAGTTTGTTCTCAAAGGCAGCTGCACAGGGGAAGCAGCCGTGGTGAAGGAAGACAACTGAAACAGAAGGGATAAAGATGGTAGACAGATAGATAGATAGATAGATGAAGACTTATAACACATACTCCTGTCCATGGTCCCTAGGCACAGCTGACTAGGTGGAATCATCAGAAATGGCTAATAGATAACGGGTACAGAAATGGCACTTCCTCCTCTAAAGTTCCTCAGAAAGATTTACTCCATAAGTTGAACAGCACAGATTACATGCGTGCTTCTTTTTACGAGTTCCTTGAGAAATCTGCCTCTGTCAGGGAGCTAGCAATAAACCCCTTTCGTAAGAAAAGCCCTTCCACCCAACTCAAGTTTTGAATACCAGGACTCATTTTGCAGCTGCTGCTGTGATCACTGACAGAGCAGCGGCATTAGCAATATATAATCCACCTGCAGGAAGTTTTTCACACCAGCAGCTGTCTCTCACCAACAAGGATGAAAACATGCGAAGGGAATGAAACCCTAAGACTCAAGCCAAACTAAAAAGGCAGAGCCCGCACCTGTCAACCAAAACACGGTAACAGCCTATTCTAAATTTAGTAATAGCCAAGGAATAGCAGCTTCTTTCTAGATTCCAGTTTTTGATCTAGCAGGAAAGCGTATTTCCTGGGTCACATGAAGTTACTTTAAAGGTACTACAGCAGTGGGTGTCACAAGGAATTAACTCATCTCTAGCTATATAAGAAAGATTTCTGGTCATAGCCAGATTGAATTGCTTTGAGACTATCAACCTGAAGAACAAAGCTATAATCCACTGTCATTGCTCTCAACTCTTATTGAAGTGAAACGTCTGTAAATTTTACGCAGGTCTAGACAGTCAGAATTTTTAGGTTCTTTCTGTTGCTGAAATTATGAAAACTGGTAACAATTAAGATGAAAACCGAGCTTGTCAACCTTAGTTGATTGTTTATCATTGCAAAGCAAGTAAATACTAAGATTCTACAGAATACAGATTATTATTTCAAGACAATACTCTTACTTTTTCTAAGAATAATTTCTACCTCATTTACAATAAAATACAGAAAGCTAAGAAAAGCCGTAAGTAGAAAAACTCAGAAATGGCAGAAGTGAACTGAGTCCATTCAAACACCAAGATGCCCCTAAGTACCAACAGTGTGAACAAACCGCACAACTAGACATCTCATTCAGCAGATTTCTCCACTCACATTGATTAACTTTACTTTCTTCTTTTATTTGCCATTAAAAAAAATCCACACGAGCATCACTAGCTTTGGCAGCAAAACATTAACACTACTTTGACACGAAAATTTTCGGTACCAAAAGAAAACTGTGATTCACACTTACAAAGACTGTTCTATTAGCAGCTATACCCGAGATGAAACTTCTTTCTCTGATTTCATTAAGCAGACTTGTTATCTGAGCTGTTACTCTATTTTAGTCTATCTAAACAATCAACAGACACACCTAAATCTTACATGGCTGATAAATATAAAAATAAGAACAAAACATAATTTTCTGTCCAAAACTCACTTTCATTACACTGAAATGAACTGCACTGAAGAAAACTGAAAACGGGATTGGGGGTGGGGAAGCTGTCTTCAGGAGAGAACAACATTACTTTTAGTCCAAGACTTTTTTCAGAAAAGCAGCATCTCAAAGAAGGAATAACACAACTTTGGAAATCACAGAAACAAAAATTATAAACTGGTATAGTATGAATAATAAAAAGCAGCAGTCTTACTTACAAGAATTTAAATTTATAATTAAACTCAGGAATTACAGCATAGAGCTGCACAGAGTGCAATATTCACCTCCACTCAGGAGTAGTGAATTTTCTGAATTATATGAAATATAGCAGTTATTACATGCTTCTATAAGTCAGAAAGGTTGCTTTTTAGCTTGAGGGAATACGTAATCATATCATTAAAGCAATGTACTTGCCCCACATTGTCACACACTAAAAAAAAGGTACTAAAACCCCAAACGTGATTCAAAGAAACCCAGACTGACAAAGAACTGTACTGCACAGAGGTTGCACCATTGAATAGAGCTCTATGAGCATAAAAGTTACTGAATTTCAGAGACCTTTGAAAGGTCTTTGAAAGATATGACTAACAAGCATTCGAAAAAACAACTAGAAGCTGATTTTATGGTGTGACTGACAGTTCCTGGCATACTAAGTTTCACAGTGAAAGAAGAGTAAGATATTGTAAATTCTATTTCCTTGGAATTACCTGAATTCTATTCAATACAACAATAAAACTCATCAAGTACTCTACAGAAGGTAACTACTCACAGAACCAAGAACATTTCTGAGCGTTCCAAAGACTGTAACAAACTCAATTTGTTAAACTTTTAAACTTTTAAAAGTTTAACTAAAAAGTAGAAGAGACAGACTAATTTTGGTCCCTCTGTTACAGTTTCAAAACTGTTTGTAAAAAAGCATTAAGAATACCAGTATAAGAAAGGGTACTGGCAAAGTACTTTCTTATTAGAGCATTAATGTCTGTGATATTTAGGAAAGGACAGACCACCATGGGTACATGTTGATGTAAAAAATCATACATTTTGCTTTAATTGCAATTGTGAAACATCACTGTGTAACAGCATAACATTCGTACACAGCGTAACTATTTCTGATCTCATAAAATCAACTGTAAAATAATTTACACTAATTAGAACATTTCTTAATGTGAAAATAAACACTTCTATGATCTTCATTATAGCAATCAGTATCATGCCATAGTGAACACACCACATTTCAATTATAATTTTAAATTATTCAAATTACATAACAAATAACAATTTCTTTAAGTATACACAGAGAAAACTTTTATAAAACTTTATTTGAAAGTACGCATAAAGAGCATAACATTTTGAACCATAATTAACACATGCTCTCACCTTCAGTGGAAGTCTGGAATTCTCCAAGATCTTTGTAATGGCAGATAAAATACCACACATGAGTGCAGAAATCAGGATCATCACTCCAACTGCTGTTAACCAGGACATACTGCAGAAATAGCATAAACTTTCTGCTGACGTGCATACAACGACGTGAACTGCACACAGCATCAGACACATCAAGTAAAACAGCAGAGAGAATAGTGGAGTGGAAAGGGGCACTTCAAATTCTGCCCGGCTGCTCAGGGCTTTTGGAACACTGAGCAAAAGCAGTAGCAGAACCTAGAAAAAAATAGAGAATTAATACTTAAGGAATTGGGGTTAGCTAAACCATACAGTGAGAATTCACAAAAAACCATACTGTGCCATCCATGTCACTCTGCTAGTACATACACATCATCAAAAAAAAAAAAAAGTGAAGATCTATGCCAGATTTTTCGTCCCCAGTAAGATATTACCATATAAACAGGAGAATCAAAGACACTATTTTCATTTGTTAAGGGACTGGACACACCATTTACCAGAGTTTAATAAATGACCATGTACCTCCTCACCTGTAGTAACTGATCACATGCATGATCTCCATTCCCTCCAAAAGTATGAGCTTTAACTCCCAATATCAAAAGAGTTCGTAAGTGAAAAATTTGACCCACTATTCATAGAATCAGCGAATGGTTTGGGTTCGAGGTGACCTTACAGATCATCTAGTTCCAACCCCCCTGCCATGGGCAGGGACACCATCCACTACACCAGGCTGCTCAAAGCTCTGTCCAACCTGGCCTTGAACAGTTCCAGGGAGGGGGCATTCACAGCTTCTCTGGCAACCCATTCCAGTGCCTCACCGTCCTCCGAGCAAAGAATTTATTTGTCACCTGTAAATGCCTGAAGTTCCATACACACTCTGCCAAAGGTCATACTATGACACAAGCGTATGCTGCATTTCAAGCTTATGAATTCTCCCGGTATTTATTTTTGTACCTCTCCCCAACTTAATTTATTTATTGGTTTTACTTTTGCTTTGCTCTAACCTGCACACAGATCATGAAGAAATCCGAATTTGCTCTCAGTTAACTGTAGCAGTAGAGATGAATAATATCATGAATAATTTCTGCTACCCATGTACAAACCTTTACAAGCAAAGGGAAAACTCAGCCTCGTGCTAAAACTCTTTGCAAGGGGCACAGATAGAGATAGGAGTAGACCGAGCTCAATCAGCTTGTGCTAGGGTAAGATTAAAACAAAACAAGATACAAACAACTACATCAGACCATTGCCAACCTATAATCTTTCACTGTCACTTGTGAAGACCTCTGCCTAAAATTTTTCCCACAATACAGTGAGGTATAGTAAAGTAGACCAAAATAATCCAATGCATTGCAGTAGTCTTCCCTCTTCTCCATATTCTGTTTCACATGGTTCACTTGTTCATGAAAATGTGAGGTTTCATGCTCTCAAACTGGCTCAGATCTTACCTTTTAACACACCACATACAATTAAAACAAAAACAGCACTCATGGTAAGAAAATGCTCAAATTCTAGTTAGCTAAAAATCTAAATTAAGCTCTTTTGAGCAAACACACTGTTACCAATTCATGTCCCAAAGGTATTCTCCCCATCTGAAATGAAGGCTTTACAACATTTATAGCATGGTGTAGTTTGAAATCACCTGTGAGATTCCCTACACTTATTTATTCAGTGAGGGTGGAAAATACCTATCAAGACAAAAAGATTTTGGAAAGCAAGGCAGTTTCTTGAGTACTGCACTGGAGAAAAGAAAAAAACTCGAACAGTTTTGCACCAAGTCTTACAGTGATGCTGAGAGCAAGCTCTTCTCAGCCACAATTTTCATGGTTAGTAGCTGGATCTTTCTTTCGATGAAGGGCCCTTGAGTAAAATACCTGGTATCTGTTTTGTAGAAACAGTAAGCATCTACAACTGCATTCCAGAAAAAAATAAGAAATCCAATGCTTCGGGTCCAAAGAAACTGTCAAGAGCTTGAATCCATAGGTTCCCAAAACAAAGGAGAAAGAAGTAGCAAGCACTTCAGCTTTTCACTGAGCTTTGTCCACCTCCAGATTTGCCATTTGCAGAGCGGGAACAGAGCCTACCATCTCACCTCCCAAGGGCACTGCAGAACTAATACCTGTGAAGTAGTCAGCAGAGTGATAAACGCCACTGAGCAGTCTCTCAGAAACCTATTTCAGATGCACTCTGTGCACAGACAACAGTGCATACAACACCAGGCATAAAGCCCTGTCAGGACAAAGGAGACACAAATACTAAATAGCTGCTTATGTACTGTTACCCATTCCAGGCACTGAACAGGACCAGTGCTACAGCAATTACAGAGTCTTGTACAGCACCACACACATGCAATGAGTAAATTAAGCTTGTAGTAGGTATTTCTATCCTAGGGAACAATGTTTATTCTTACAAAAATTGACACTCTTACCATCTAAGAGGTCAGTGCAAGCTTCTGTACATAAAAGTTCAGTGTCCAGGCACAGTATCCCTTTAGCATGGTTCTCAAAGCATTACCACAGAGGATATTTCCAGCATTTGAGATTTGCCCAAAATATCAATTGCAGAGAACCACTTAAAATTCCCAGCATGGGATATCTTATCCTACATGAGATATGAAGTGGCAACCCAGAACCTTACAGCAAGTTTTTATTTCATGGCTCTACACTATCATTGTGAACCTACCAGTTCAAAGAACAATTCTTGAAATTGTGAAAATTACCCATGCAAGGTATTGCCTGTTCTGAGCAGCTATGCTGTTAAATAAAGAGGAACTGGTAGGAACTTCTTTGCTAGACTTTTTTTTTCAGTGCTTTAAGGCTACTCAAAAAGTAGGCGGCTAACTAATGTGAGAGTAATTTAAGTTGAAGCACACGTGCATATTTGCTGTAACTAATTACACCAAAATGTAAGTAGCTATATCAGAAACCCTCCTGAATCACTTTAAAGGCCAAGTTATACTTCAAAAAGAACATTACCTCATCCAAGCAGAAAGTCAACCAACTCTAAGAGTTCATACTCAGTAATTCTAAAGACCAGTAAGAGTATACACTGAGTTGTCAAAAACCAGAAACTTTCACTTTTGTGCATTTAGCTTTTTCACAGAAAGATGTATTTTCATACCTCCATAATGATCACAGTCCCCACTGTCATCGAATACATGTCATATTGTGCCACTTGCTTGCTTAGTGAAGAACTCAGAGTCTTCAGGGCCTCCAAATACTGCTTCAGGACTTTTTTGCCAAGATTTAAGAGTATTTCTGAATTATTCCCCTCTAAATACAGTTTGATCCAATTACCATGGGACTTTTCTGCTATCTTAAAATGTTCATATCCAGGATCTAAGGAGGGGTGAAAGAAAAAACAAGGTAAGAGGACCCAGGAACAAAGGAGAATTAGAGATGTGATCGTATTTTTATATTTGCTTGTATAGTATAAAATAAAATTGCTATGGAGGTTGAAACTTTTTTCACACCTAGAAAGTTAGTTACATTATCTTCCTGCAGCAAGACCATAATGAGACAGTTACTCAGAATAAAAGCAATTAATCCCTAACCTGATAAAATGTCAAGACTTCTAAGAGTGACAAACGTACTAAAACATCCATTTACTCTTACAAAAGGTTTCCAGGACAAACTCATTCAAATGTTTTAAATCCTGAAAAAAGTCATGTTTTCCAGTGGAGCCACTCATTATCCAGGACCCGTTGCGCAAGCCAAGTGGGAAATAATCAAACAGCTGATCTCTGGAGGAAACATCAAAGGACACACAGAGCATATTAGGGACCCCAATTTTACTACAAAGCTAATGAGAGTCAGTTGGTAACACAAAGTTAAACATACAGGATACAAGATTTTGAAGCAGTAACAGAAAACAACTGAAGTGCACAGTTTGGCCTCTGGTATTTGGACTATGAAGCTGGTGCAAAGCAATCCGTGGCAGTGAAACTCAGTAATTCTGTGATAGTGTAAGGATGGCCCACAGTCTAACTTGATTAAAAAGAGAAAACCTGAAGCTGTCACCAACCTTTGGAAGCAAGACTCTCGTGGCAGCAGGTGATTTCATGGTAGCCTATCTATATCTAAAAAAAAAATCTGATCTGAAGAAAAATAATAAAAAAAAAGAAAAAACATAACCAAATAAATAATACACCAAGGGAAACTCAGGAAAAAACCCAGCCTCCAGGACACACACCTGTTGCCTATGCCTAGCTAACATTTTCTTGCAGAAATGTGGTTTTGATTAAGTCTTCTGACTGTGGGTGAACACTGACAACACGTAAGAAGATTGTGGTCTGATTTCAGAACTGGGGATGAGCACAAGACTAGCAATAGACGATGCCCCTGAAGGAAGTAATTCTAAAACAATGATTGAATCCTGTGGGTTCAGGTTTTAATGTGAGTATGCTTTTTAACATAGGTACAGTGACACTAGTTTCCTTTCTTTTTCTCTTCTACTGTAGAAATATGACTGCATTATTCTACTGTCTCTAAATTTACTTAAAATGAGTGAGGACAACAGGAGACGAAGGAAAGAAACAATGAGCGAAATCCCACATCTTAGAAGTCCTTTGCAAGTACAACAGTAAATTTTCCTCTACATTTATCTCCCCTTATTGGTCATTCCAAAGAATCCTTACTTTACAGCAACTGTTCTGGTTGATACATGCCAAAGGGCAGGTGTGGAGAGACAATGATTCAAGTCAATTCAAAAGACACATGAAAGTATTCAACTATTTTATTCTCCCATCAACTACTGTTGATTTTCAGCACCAATTTTCCCATTACTAAACATAGACACAAAAAGTTTGTAGCACAAAAAGCTGAGTCTTGACAGCCTTTTCACTTCCCAAAAAGATCTATTCAGCATTGACAATAACTAGATTCTGCAGATGAAACAGAAGAGCACAATTCTGTTCACAAATGGAAAAAAATGTAAACTCACTACAAGCCCACAGATAAAAAAAAATAATTTCTGCCAAAATTATTATCATGGGTCCTACATGCACCCGAAGAACATTCTGTTCACTTTATGTAAGTCTAATTTCAAGAGCATCTATTTAAAATAGAACAATTAGGTCAGTTTCTGTGTTTTACTGTAAATGTGGAAAATGGTGTTGTTCCTGACAGCATTTAAGACATGTTTTCCCTTTTCTTTCACAGGTGCATCACCCCATACTCCAACAGAATATATGATATTTAAAATACTGGTAATTGAGTATAGTACGCAATCACAACATCAATTCAATCAACAACACAAGGAAAGAAAGAGCTTAACTTTCAGAAACTTGTATCTGACTGGACATTACGCTATGTGCGAACATTCACATATATCTGTATTTTTTGCCAGAAATTATTGTTTAGTTTCACTTCACATTAATAATCCTTGCTCTTTCCCTGTGATTTCACTTGAAAATTAATCACAGCTTAAGGGCAAGCAAGAGAATTTGGAAATATTTACATAACAAGCCTATCATCATCTTTCTGTCTTTCACTCCTTACCTTCTTAGCTAAAAGCAAGGCAAAACTTTTGCTGTACAGTTTCAGATGACAACAGTTCAAGCAATGACTGAAATTAAGTTTGGTGTCACAAAGATGTAAGTTACGTCTTGTTTTTACTTGTGATAGATCAACAGTGTATCAGAGTTGGCAAAACCCCACCATGTTCTTTGTTGGGCCTTTTCAGCAAAAGTACATTATTAAATCCAGAAGCATTTTTAATTTTATTTCAAGTGAATGAAGATGAATTAAGTCTTTCTATTGACAACTCTTGTACAGTTAAGAAGGAATTGTGCTCACCATTTGTAAGTCTCTTATCACTACAAGACACTTTGTGATCTACTACAGACTGAATTCAAAGTAAGAATTTTAGAAAGCAATGTTTAACGCGATGTGCAGTCTGGTCTCCCAAGACTTCTAACAGACTGCAAAGCATGCGGGTCCTACTACACACAAGGCTTGCAGGTATCTCCTAGCAAGTACAATTCAGCCAGCAGCACACACTTGTGTATCAAGACAGCTGCCAGTGCGCATGCAGACTTCCACTTCCCTACCATACTTTTTTGAACAGTGAATTTCCCAGAAAGTTCCTCTTTGAAATAAGAGTTAAATATTCATACTTCTGAGAGGACATCCAGAAAGGCTCATCTAAAATGAGCTTTAATCAAACTGAGATTTGACATGACACTATTCCATTAAACAGAACATTTAAATTAGCTCATTATATTTTGAAATCTAAATAAATTCTCTCCACATCTTCTGCTCCTGTTCTGCTCCCTTTTCATGCTTTTTGCCCAGTCTCTCTCTTTATTCCTTCCAGCATTTCTATTCCACTCTCATCTACCTCTTTCCATGCTACTGCCCGCCAAATTCATTCGGTCCCTGTTATGAAAGATGATTGTTCTAGTCAAACCCGTATTTATGTCATTGATATATATTAAGTGACTGATTTAAAGATCCTGCAGAAAGGCATAAAGAACTACAGTTACCAAACTTCCTTTAAGAACTTCAATGTTATCTGTTCAACAGCACATCTGAATGCAGTAAGTACAAAATGAGATGGGTCATAGACTCTGGGTTGTTGGAAAAGCATTTTGGTAACTGGTGGGTAATATTTGCAAGCCACTCCCGCATAGGATACTCACAAGACAAATTAAACTTGAGGCAAAATCCAAAGTGAGCTTGCCCAGGTTTCCCAAAGCCCTGGCAACAGTTTACTCACATGGTATTACACTAGCATTTTCTGCATTAGCATCCCTCCAATGTTATCACAAGCAAACATCTATGCTTCCCAAGCATCTGTTTGATAAGAACTTCACTTAGTTGCAGTCCTAGGCAGCAATCACTAAAAAAAAAAAAATTATAA
>Ga0181612_171876_pt1 | contig 11319 bp, 4 predicted proteins | sample HoacroProtozoa21_FD_119630 | JGI IMG/M metagenome (GOLD analysis project Ga0181612, IMG submission 119630) | Hoatzin crop microbial communities from Cojedes, Venezuel. Combined Assembly of Gp0051906, Gp0051904, Gp0051908
ATATCCAATCTAAATCTAACCTCTTTTAGTTTAAAACCATTACCCCTTATCCTATTGCTGCAGGCCTTGCTAAAAACCTGTCCCTATCTTTCTTGTAGGCCCCCTTTAAGTACTGAAAGGCTGCAATAAGGTGTCCCTGGAACCTTCTCTTCTCCAGGCTGAACAACCCCAACTCCCCTAATTAAAATCCATATTAACATTTATCATATTAAATATACAAGGCACAAGTGCCAATAAACACCAAAAATATAGAATGCTTCCAAAACAAAATAAGACTCTCTATGTTAAAACTCCTTTGCAGAATAGTAAAGGCTAGAAGAAGAGTTATCAAAATAACCTGCTGTCTGCTCTTCATGCTATATTCACTAATGTAACCTAACCTGCTCTTCAGAGAGAAGGAAGCACTGGGGCACTCCGTGGGGGACAGAGTACGAGTGATTATCCTCATGAACAAACATCAGAATTCATCTCTCTGCCCTACAGATTTTGAAGTGTAAATGGAAGGGCCAAGGCCACCCTTACAGCACTTGCTCCTTGGCTGCAGGTGTCTGACCACCCCTTACAGCACATTCATGCTTGAAAGCCCCTCTTTAACAGGAGCACCTATGGCAATATAGAGGAGATATGGGACTGTATTTTCCCTTAGCCTAGTCCAGGATGCTGACGAAAATGGCAAACCCCTTTCACATTGGATGAAGTTCCAGGCACACAGAGAAACCTCCATGATGGCCTAAGTAGAAAAAGCAGAAAGAAGAAACAGGACACTAATGTGAAAAAAAAAGTCTCTCCCTATGTCATGTATATATATATACATATATCAAAACCATCATAGTCCAACGACAAAGCAGAGTTGAAAAAAGATCGTCATTGAAGATAACACACTCACGTAAGAAAAGGAATACAGAAGTAGCAAATATAGTTTTCCCAAAGAAACATGAATCAAATGTGAATCTTTTTCTGACAATATAGACTTTGTGGCGGAAAGACTGGTTACAAAATATTCTGATGCCTGCAAGTTTTCAGCAGGCATAGTGGGCTTCTCTTTCCCCTGTATTTTTATCAAGACATGCAGATTCTTAGTGATAAGAAGCAGAGGATTATGAAGAATAAAACTAACTTAAGAGGTCTGCTCAAAATAAAGTAGCAGCACAAAGCTGAGCAATTATCGGCATGAATGCTCACAAGGCAGTTCAACCTTCCCAAGGTTAAGATATGAAAGCCTGATTTAAAAAAAAAAAAAAAACAAAACTAACATCGTACCAAAAGCAGGCTTGATTAAATTTATTCACAAAACTCTTGGAACAATTCTAGGTGGAATCCAAATCTCAAAGCTTTTGGCCGAGAAGAGACAACACCAGCAAACTGATGCTAGCTTTTGCAGCATTTGGCTTGTACAGTCTGATCAGAGTTTAGCTTGTAGGATCCAAACAAAGTTGAGCAACATTTGATTATGATTATTTTATTTGATTCTCTGAAGTCTTTGCACAATATTCTTGTTACTTTGAAGATACCTCACTTCAAGCTGTTCAGCTTTTATTCACCAAAGCCAAACATAATTTCTTTTTATGAAACACTGTAAATGTAGAAAGCTGTAAATTAAGTTGCTTTGCAACAGTGAAAGCAATTTTAAGAAACGTCAAGTGATATATCTAGCTTTGAAATCACTCTCCACAGGAAGGAACAGGACTTTGCCTATGCTCCTGCCACAACGGGAAGCAAAAAGCTAATCCTTTTTTGGGCCAGAAAAAAAGAAAATAACCATGTGTTTACATTATAATACATACCAATAGGTAGAAGAGATGTGTAGCAAAGAAGAATTGTGCTTACGACCACAAAATTTAGATATTAGCATAAGTATTAGCAGTATTTTAAAAGTTATTAATAAATTACTGTAATACTTATTAAAATAAGTGCTTTAACTGCTCCTGTACCTAAAATAATCCCTTAGAATCTTGCACTATTATTTACACAACACAGTGTTTCTAGAACTATCTTAAGAAAACTGAGTAATTAAATAATTATTCAAGAAAGCACATATATACATGTATATACAGTAATAATGGGTCTGTTAATGATACAAGATATCCTTGCTTTTAATATGGCTTTCATACACTGAACCATCCAACCATTTAACTTTAGATAGACCTGAAAGGTATTCTTCTGTATGGGTTGGTAACTATTAAAACCTTACCACAAGCAAAGATTTTGGAGCAGAGTTTCCCAAACTGGTTTGCTGAGCAGAGCTTGAAGAGTGCTCCAAACAATGGTGATGGGTCATCTCTCAGCAGCCTGTGTGATTTGCAGTTTTTACTGCAAGTATATAACCAGTACTGGAACCTGCTCTTCAGGCTCAGCACATGGGAGCAGACCCATGCTTGGAAGAAGGAGTCAAGATGCTGTACACAGGCTTAAGGGTACAACAGCCCTAGCAGGGCTGAGTCTGAATGGGAATGCACAATGAGAAGCCAGGACCTCTGGGATGTGGTCCTGGCTTTAGGGGTTTGCAAGAGAAAAATGGCAAGAAGGGTAGAGAGATGTTAGTCTTCCATTTCACACGCACAAACTTCATAAAACAGGAACAAACAGGTTTTAAAAAAGCCATCTGGTAAAAGAAAAAATAGAAGGCCAATCTGGGACTGTATGTAAAATCTTATATGTTCAAAACAAGTCGTTAGCCGTTCCTATAGCGTGCTAGTCAAGTGGGTAAACTGGTGAAAAGTAAGAGCCCTAGAATACCTGTAATCGTATTTCCACAAAATTTCCAAAGAAATTTTTATTTCAAGTTTGTCGTTACAGGCTATGTAAGTGCAGGAACTAGTATAGCGAATTAAGTATCTAAAAAATTCAGCAAGAAATTTTGTTCAGAAGCTGAAAGTCATCTCTGAAAATGTAGCTCTGTGGGCCCTGATGTGTATGACAATCTACTTAATGGGAAAGTTCCTGTGGATTTATACTCCATTCCAGTTCTCACTGGTATTGTTCATTGTGCTTTCAATCCTTCTTCAATGCATTTGGGGGGGGGGCAAATATAAAACAGCCAGCCATGCTTTGTAGATTAAGAACGTAACTAAAAAATGTATACATAGGCCTTCATTAACCCAGTGCTCAAAACTGTATTGGAGTTCAATTTAAATGAACTCAATTTTGGAGAGCAAATCAGTGATGACAGAGCTAGAGCATTATACTGCTCTAGCAGTATACACATATAACCTCTGAAGGTCTACATAATCACACCTGAAACCTCTAACTGCTCTATTATTACAGCCCCATACTATAGTGCTTCCTTATTGAAATGAAATTATTAATTAGGAAATTACAAGTAAACATCCCACCTGCACAAGCAGATTTTAGTCTTAATCTACCCAATCTGAACAAAGACACACTATGAAAGATGACAGTGTAAAAACGGGTGGATTTTTATACCCAAACTTCTGATTACAGCCCATTTCCTACCACCCGTCTCATTCATTTAAAGAAAATTATCTACAGAAGTTTTATTTCCGTCCAAACTCCTGAAATCCAAATCGCGTGTCTCCTGACTAGGTTTTGTTAGTTTTCTGCTAAACTTCTGCCAGAGAGCATTGCTTGTTCTTTGATTGAGATTATCAGCAACTTTTAGCCAGATCTGTCAGGAGATCTCAGAAGTCCTGAGCAATTTTCCCTCCACAAGGCATCTCCTATTAGGCATAAAACTTGCTGGGATAGTTCCAAATTCCCTCTTCGTCCCTCTGGGATGTGTTTTAAACCTCTGCACCAGGTCCTCAACAGAGGAATAAGTTCTTGGTTTTAGAATCGACAAGAAAAGACTGTTTAGTTTCTTAATTATTGGGCTAGGGTCTTTCCAAAAGGGACTAAGTTTGGAATTGTTTTCCTGGCTACTTTTTCTAATCAAGAGCCAAGCATTTTCTGCTCCCTAGACAGGCACATAATTCTTTTCATTTCTTTTCAGTTTATACTGTCTTTATGTGCAGCTCAGAACTGCCTTATATGCAGGAATACTGTGCTGAAGGTAGAGGTATAACACCATGACAACAACTACCTAGAGAAGAGACTCATAATTATCAGTGCCTTTTTGTTAATGCATAGGAAAGCAAAAATGCAAAAATAATCTTGGGAATGTAATGGGTAATAGAACACTAGCAAAGACAACAAATGTTATTTTTATATTGTAGCATTTATAGTCTTCACCAAGACTTTAAGCATTTAATTTGCAGCCTCCACACTCCACACCAATCAAGCTCAATTTATTCAAGTGCAAATCCCACAGCAACTTTTAGCATTGCATGAAAGTAATTTCCCATACAGAAGCCTCAAGTGACTAGGATCAATTTGGAAATTTAAATACAATCTAGTTCATAAAAATCCTTTCTTCACCAATTCAAATCCTTTTTGCTGGTCCTCTGTCAAAAGTCACTCAACTATTTGGTACTACAATGGCATTGCCCACTCATCGAAATCATATACAAATCTTCTGTACTTTCAAATTGATGAATTTCTTCCTGTCTTGAAGAAATTTCCTATCCCTTCCTAATGGTCAGTTTTATAATTGGAGATGCAGGAGCACAGATGACATTAGATTAAACTTGCCTTCTCTTCCTGTGTGTTAAGGTGTGAATTCTAAATTGGGAACATGCATTGGGACAGGTTTAGGATCCTTCTGGTTTCTACCAAATAGCTCTATATCACATATAAACAACTTAAATAATCTAAGTACTTGAGAACATCTTCCATTCCCAAAAATTTGGGTTAGATCACTTAGTGCTCACTGGAAAGTCCAAAGAGAATTCCACAGTGAGTTTTTCCTCACTTTAATTATAGCCAGAAACAAAATATATTACATATTTTGCACCCCAATGTTTTACATTACCTGCTACAGGAGAAAGCTGTCTTGAACTACCTGTGCATAAGGGATCAGAGTCAGCACGTCCTCCAATTTCTGTCGTACTTTTAAAATTATTATCATAAAGGATGTCTAATCAGTTCATTATTTAGTTTCTTTTATCTTTAGGTGATACATAAAATTCTACAGACCAACTTTTGTCAGTAACACTCTCTGGTTTAAGCTTGTCCTAGTAATGCACCAGATAAACCTCCCAAGTTTTCTGTTATTTTGGAAAATATAATAGCATATGTTGAGAACTGTAATTATAATTGATGCTTCCTGCCTTTTCTGTTCTCTATTCCAAGGCATCCTCTAGATCTCTGACTCACAGCAGCTTCACAGCTCTTGTTCTCCTGCGATTAACTGCAGCATACACAGCAATGAACCCAGTATCCTTGGTCTGGTTTCTGGCTAACTGATTCTCCATCGGCTTCAGTGTTCTCAATCATACGTCCCTCAGCAGTACAGCTCTGCTCTACAGAGCGAAGATTTTAATTTCAAATGCCAGTGCATTCACTGCCACAATCCAATGCTAGTTTCATGCACTTACATTTCTACTTCATTTACTTTGGTTTGAGAAACCTTCGCATGCAGAGTTGGCCTTTTCCGTATGTTGTCCCACTGACCTTAGAGGATCATTTTGTCAGATTAAGCAGTATTCTATATGCTGCAGAATTCACCCTGACATGTTCACCACACCCTTTCTCCCCCCTAGCCCTGGGTGTTTTCTTTTATTCCTTACACACCTTGTAAGCTACCGAGCTGCCAGCCAGGGGAGAAACAGAGTCAATACAAGTATTTCACATATAATTAGAGCTTCAGAAAGGCTACAAAATCATGAAACAGTATCCCAAATGATAAGATTTATGAGCACCATTGATTAATTTAGAACTAGACAGGACAGACAAATTGCAACTACATAAAACAATGACTAGATAAATCTAAAGCTAAGTGCCTTAACTAGGTAATTTCACATCATTGCTTTTATTTGGTTTAATCAAAGCTGGAAAAATATCAGACAAGAGTGGGAGGACAATAAGGAATTTGGACTTCTTTCATAAAACTAAAATTTTTGCTAATTTCTCTTCTAGAAAGCTTTCATGCTTGGAAAAATCAGATTCCTAGAAATGGAGAGAAAAATTTTGTTCCAAGACTCCGTCAGCATACTGTTTTCAAAAAGGTCCTGGAGAAGTACATGTAAGGCATTTGGTTTAGGTAGGCTAGAGCCAGTGAGAGTGTTCTCTGTCAAAGGAAGACATTTTGACCATCAGAAATGAAAGCATTTGCAAAATCCTAATAGATATGCAGGAAGTCAAGCAGGTTTTTTTCTTAGAAAATGAAATGCTTTTGAAAAAAACATTCTGTATTTGAAAACTTCATTTTCTGTGGAAAAAAAACATGACCAAAACCACTTGATCACTTTTGGCTCAATGCATAATGACATGTAATGAAACTATTTCTGAAGGCTTCTGACTTACTGTGTTGCTCCCTTTGCAGATATCCATCTAGGCAAAATCTTAAAATATGTTTCTTTTAAAAAAATTGCAAAATATGTAGAAATATAAACAGGACAAAAATGAATACTCAAGCATTAAGAGCAAGACGTTTTTGTGGACATTGCCCTGCAAGAAGAAAAACCTTAAATATTCTCTGAAGCAATCAGAAGAGTCACACTTACGAGAACTATATACTCTGTTTAATGTATGAAGTCATAACTTGTTCAGAAACACAAGCAAAGTAGTCCCATGTTAGAAAGTTTAATCTCTTCTTTACATACTATTGTTGTGTTCTCTTCACTGAGGCACTAGCAAGGTATTTTATGATGCTTAATATCTGTATTATAGATGCACCCAGCACCACAACTGCAATTTAAGATCTAGTGTTCTTGGTGCTGCACAAACTTGAACAAAAACACAGTTCCCTTCACAATCCTATGGTTTCATAATTTGGATAAGATCCTAAGAATACAACTCGCATTTAATTCAATGGTAAGCACATAAGTAAAACCCTGTGCAAGGCATTGAACATTTAGCACAGTATTCACTAAGTAGATCCAGATGATGGGCCAAATCCAGCTCTGATGTAGGTGGGCAAAATGCCATTGAAATCATTTGAGTTGCAACACTAGAGCTGAATTTGACCTTATATTTTTTGAACATGATGCCAAATGACTGAAAAAACAATGTAGTTTTTACTCAAGTGCAAATGAATGCGGTGGTTTCATCCTAGCCCCTGGAGGACATGTATTCAGAGCACAAAAGAATCACACAGCTTGGCACAGCTTGTAACTGCTTTCCTACAAAGATCCAGGACTAGAGTGTTCGGGGCGTTGCAGGTCATGAGCAAAGGAGGCGAAGCAGGATGGCTGCATGGATGTTGCTGCACCCTGTTTGCCTCTTGCTAACCCCTTGCCAGCACTCGTTTCCTCATTTTCATCATTCACTTTAATGTTTCAAGAAAAACAACAACAGCAATTTGAATTATTTTGAAGCCTCAGTGGATGTGCATTGTTTCTCCCCAGGGCCTACTGAAAGGCAACTTTATAACTTTGTATTTATGCTGATAGAACTACAAGCTGAATTTGTCTTAGGGTGGCTATTAACACTTGGTCTGTGTAATGTTTTACCTCCAAAGATGTCAAGGGTCTTTCTGAAGGCAAATTTATAGAAGGTGGTGATAAATGGGACCAGTATTTATAATACATGTACTTGTTAGACATCTGTGTTTTTATATCTAGACTTTGGCTTCCAGAATTAGTAAGCATAAGGAAATTTTATTAGTTTTCTTGAGAACGATATTCACCCACCAGGGACCTCATTCAAGATATAAATCCAAACCTTTATGATCTCCTTCAAGTCAGTGGCAACGTCTTTAATAAGCACAAATAACCACAAGACAGGTAACAAGTGAAAAAAAAGTCCCAAATCTAGATAGCCTACAAAAGGCTGCCTGGATCATGAGATTCAACACCCAGATAATGAGAACATAGTCAAGAAGGGCTTGAAATTCTGACTTCCGCTTGTGTCTTCTCACCACTTTATGGGGGTTTTGAGTAAATTTAACACCTGGCTGCTGCTTTTCCTATTTATCTTTCCTGTCCTGAGGGTAATAAGAAAAAGCAGCAAGCTTTCCATAGAAAAAGCAAAAAAGGAAGAAAAAATCATGTCTAGGGAAAATTTCGTCATTCTGAATATGGGGGCGAGACTGTTGTCTAATAAGTTCAATATTCAATAGAGGAAAAAGACACAAGCCTTCTGTTTTTGCTGGTATTTCATAAGAACAACTTTTGTTCCACTCTTTGTTCATCTCATTTGTACTCTTCCAAACTGTACTGTCACCAAAGAAACTTCTCTGAAAGAAATCACAAGGATAACACCCCATAGCCACAGCGTAGCTGATGAAATAATCTGCAGTAGAACTTCTTTTCTCACATAGAAAATGTGAAAGATAGTTTGTTCCTCAAAACCTTCTCCTCTATTCTCTTAGCAGTTTTTATCACCAGTTTAATTCTTCCTTCCAGCATCCTCTTATCTGTCCAAACAAGATATTCTAGATGTGTTCATTTTGCAGCTGTGTGAATCCCATACTACCCCAACCTGCAGACTAAATCTACAAAGCAAGATAAAATACTGACATAAACCCAAAGCAGGCGATACCAATGTGAAGTGAGCAGAAGCAACTCTGTGGTTACCTATGTAGACTGTTAAGGAGCAATTATGAAAGACACAAACAGAAGCTGAGGATTTATCATCAACTTTCCCCAAAGCAAGTGAAATTAAAAGTAGAGTTCACTAACCCAGTTTTGACCTTCTTGACTTACTACTCTTCAGGCTTCTGATTTGGGATTTTTAATCTTAATTAGCAGTACATGCCATTCAGTGTTTTCCAAGATATTCTAGAAGACAAAGGTTCAGATCTCACCATTCATTCACATCTTTCAAAGAATCTACTCAACCAACAGCATGTAAGGTTGTTATAGCTACATAAACTTACTTCAACTGGTTGCAATGACATTAGGATTAGAGTCTTCACAAGAACTTTTAAAGAACTTAGAACTTAATTCTTCACTAAGAACTACCTGCTGCTGAATAAGCATTTTAGATTTATCTTCTGATAGATGGCAGGTATACTTTTTCTTGCGCTTTTCACTCCAACAGGTATCAGGAAATATTTACAAAAATCATCATGGGAAACAAGCAATATATTTCTCTATGAGCCAAAACCTAAACTTTTAAAATAAAAAGATGTGCCACATAGTTCTTTTAAAAATGTACTTTACAACCTTTTTTCTTTTTCTCTCTAACTCATTTTTTCTTACAACTGGGATGTCTGGAAAACTGTAGTAAACTGGCTTCCAATTCCAGTAAGCCCCCTTAGGAAAGCAGCTTTCAGTTCCAGGAGAAAATTTTTACTTAGTGGCTAAAAGACTTCCAAGTTCACGATCCAGAACAGGCCAAGAGGACTTAAAAGTCAACAACATCATAAATTAGCTAAGCAAAACTAAAGTACTGAAGTATCTGAGGTTGATTTCAGGGATATCAAATCAGAACATAACTCAGAGTTCCAAACCCTATTTAATTTTCTTATAGAAATTCTGTCTCAGAAACCAGTCTGTACCAAAATACTACATCCCACAAAATCCACCACTGAAAGCTTGAACAGGCTCTTGCATTGCAAAGTCCAAACTTTTTTTCCCCTTCAGCATCTTTTTGCTAAATCAGACTTCAAACAGAGAGATTTTCTGGGAGGAATTAAAAAACACTTGCAAGCTATCCCCATTTTAGATTGACTTTGACATTTCATAAGGATGTTAGAGCTACTTCTAGCCAACTCTTGGGTGGACGACTTCCAACCCAGGATTTTGCGGTCCACAAGGCTGGTAGATAGATCACATTCTTTCCTCCAGTCATAGAAATTGATGTCCTAATATGGTGCTAGGTGGCACTATTCTGTGAACAGACTCTTTTTCAAATAACATGTAACTCTTCATCACTAAACACCACAGTACTGTTTGACAAAAGTGTGGCATTAACCCACTCTTTGGCAAATCCAGGGCATAGAAACCTTAATCCCACAGCCTTTTCAACCAGCCTGTTTTGGTTCACTTCATACATCAAACTTCATGTACTGCTGCTGTTAGAGAGGATATAGGTCTTCATGTCTACTTTAAAGTTGCTTTTGCTTTCTAAGTAGGGTCCTATTAAAGTTAAGGAAACCTTTGAAAACATTCAATAGAGTATTCATTTGTAAAAGCTCTGTGATATTCTTCAGAAGAAAGTCTCCAGATCTGTGTGAAGAAATATCTAATGAGAAAAAATTTAAAATCTTTGCCCTGTGCTGTAGGTAATTCAGACTCATGCTGCCCAACTCCCTAAACTGCTGATTGCTGTAACAATATATGGAAGATTCTTTCTTTGCCGTGTACCCTTCACACTTTCCTTTTTTCTCTTTCTTTGTGGACATCACTGCTGTACAAGGATCCATGAAGAAGAATTCACTGAGACAGGACACATATTTCTTTAGGGGACTGAAAGCCAGAAACTTGCACTGCAGTACCAAATGTACCATTAACATCCAGTGACAGTTTTAACCTGTATGCCTCAGTTTCACCTAGAAGAAAATATATGGCCGTATTTGTCCATGCTTACATGTCTTGACATAACGAAACTGTGGTATCCAAGTGTCTCTTATTATCCCTTCCATATTTCACAGATAACAGACAGCATATAGGCAAGCAGATTTGCTTTCCAAAAAATGCAAAGCAGCAATGAGGCGAAAAAAAATCCCACATCCTTATCATGTGATCTTCAAAAATTTCTTTTGTGTCTTGGTGTTGCAATCGCTTAATGTAGTATCACTTTCAGACAACACTTCCATCTGTTGTCACTTGTAATTCTTACACCTCCCCAGAGGACCATTGGGGTTACCAATCTCTTTTATTTAGCTCAACTTCTTACTATAGCCCAAGAATTTTAAAAATAGCCGTGCTGGGGACCTCTAATAAAAGAGAAGCTATTTTACATTTATTTCTTGCCATCCATTCTTACTGGCAATTTGATGACATTCTGAAAACATTTGGCATTAGGCAAGAAACTTGATTGGGCTAATTAACAATGATGTTCTTAAATACTGCACATTATTGAAAATATCCTCTAATAATAGACAACCAGTTTCCATGATAGGAAAGCCATAGAACTCTGCAGATATTAAAGCCATATTTTCCCAAGCATTTCAGCTTCAGCTTCTTATAATAGGATATCTGTTGAAGCTGCATTCCCAGGTTTACACTGTGTTTATTAATAATAAAATACACTACGATAGAAAGGTATCAGATTTATCATGAACACATTTCACAGAAAGGAGTTCTCTCATTATTAACTGCAAATGAAACAAAAAAATAGGTCAAAATCGGGGGGGGGAGTAGTAGGGGGGGGGGG
>Ga0181612_104490_pt1 | contig 11318 bp, 5 predicted proteins | sample HoacroProtozoa21_FD_119630 | JGI IMG/M metagenome (GOLD analysis project Ga0181612, IMG submission 119630) | Hoatzin crop microbial communities from Cojedes, Venezuel. Combined Assembly of Gp0051906, Gp0051904, Gp0051908
AGGGCTTACATACTATTCTAACTAGGAAAATCCATTTCAGACTGTTTACTTAAAAAAGAAAATGTGCCAGTAGAATTCCACCTGTGTTCAATCCCATGCAAATGAATTGATGCTAGGGCCATTTTCCTGGAGAATAATCCCACAAATCCAGGGGATGCCCAACGTCCGCTCTCAGGTGCACCGAGATGAAAATGTTCTGGATGAGCTCTGAAACTATCAGACAGACTTAACCCTTAGGGATCCTCCAGCAAATCAGGCAAGCAAACCGAAGATGAATGTACTTGTCACCTCCACTCATCCCCCCCTTCTCAGCAGCAAAAGACTTTCGGATCAGCCCATCTGCTTTCCAGACACTAGATGTATTTCCCCAATCACGTCATCCCTATTCCTACTCCATCACTTCAAGTAGGAATAATAAAACATCTGTAATTCTGTAATTCATGTAATTCTGTTCAACACCCCATCACACCCCTCTGCCAAATCCCTCCCCTGCCTTCTCTTCCAGCTCTTAGCCACACAGATAGAATGGATGATGGGCAGAGAGGTAAAGCTCGTGTCCGAGTAGCATTGTATTGCAAATGGCCACAGCTTTGTCCCGAGTAGTGCCATTCCCCAAAGACTCACCCCGTCACCTTCCACCTGTGGGTCAGTCCTACAGAACTGAATAGAAAATGCTTTTCTTTTTTTACACAGGTGCGTTAAATCAACGATTGGGTGCCTTTTTTTCTCTCTTAGTCTACATCTGCAGTGCAATATCCAGCTCTAAAGGAAGGACACAGCTCCTGTTGTATGTTGTTAAAGATCAAATGGAAACATAATCTTCTAGATTATAAAAAGTTTTTGCAAACTTTAAGTTGTTGCGCTTATACCTTGCCTACCTCGGCAGGTTTCTGAAATTTGATAAGGGGCCAGGGAAAATGTGCCTTGACTCTCCTTTCACTCTTGTTTTTAACTAAGCATTTGTTGAGACCAAGTGCTGAAAATCACTGCTTCCCTCCTGACATTTGCATTCTTCAGAAAAGCTTTGGCAGCGTACCAAAAATGTTTATAAAAAAACCTTGATTGCAAAGTTATAAAGACTGATCCATTCGACTAACAAAGTCATTATTACTAGCAGCTACTTCAGCGGGAGCACAGAAGACCTGAGAGCTCTAACGATAAGCAAAGTTGAATATGTCATCTTGGGACACTGCACCTAGCAAGCGCTACATTTCTTGCCTGGGCTTCGGAGCGCACATAGCTGAACTTTTCCTCAGCACATACAAGCATTTCTTGCCTCCTCCTATCTCCTGCTGATGTAGTTACCTTCTGATCAGAGGGAGCAGCAGCCTCCTGCAGTGCTGCAAGGTTTACGCCTTGCTGAGATGCCTGTTGCAGAATATGCACATACATGCACGCATATAAGGAAAAAAACAACTCTTAAAACATCAGATTTGCACACAAAATTGAATGTGATGTTCTTTCTGACACCCTCAATAATTAAATGGTTGGATAAAGAAATTCAGCTTTGGGGTGCCATTTTTGCACTGGATGGACACGGAAGGCCATGGGATTAGGCCATTTTGTAAAATCTTGGCATTTCCAGATTGAGAAAGCTTTCAGCAGCCCAAATAATGTTTTTCTAACGCAGTCAGCAGTGATGTGTGCAAAGGTGTGTTGTAGGTCTATACCAGGATGTTACTTTAACTCCTACAAAATCATGATCCCCATGTAAGCAGAGACAAAGCTGTCTCCCCTTCTGCTCGTGAGAAGGCACAAAGCACAGAACGGACTCAGGACAGAACCTAACTTGATAACTTTGCATCATCTTGGATGTATTTTGTAGAGAGAAGCGTCAGAGGAAGATCTCAGAGCTAGAGGGAAAGGGAATATTTTTACCCTTTGTAGCCCTTACCAGCACGTAAACTGTGGGGAGCTGTTGCGAGGATCTGCAAGATGGACCCATCCTGAGCTGGGAAATACAGAGACAGAAGTTTGGGAGGTGATAATAAATAGAGGTGATGGAAGCAGGTAAAAGATGAGATGAGATAACGTAGAGGTTGGAGGATATTTGAAATGTGGATCTCTTCCATAGCCCTGAAGTGTCACTCCCAGATCAGTGCTCCCCTGTGTTCAATCTCAGTTGAGCACTGGCGTAAATCAAAATGACTACTGACATCCCTAAAAGCTAGTAGGGGATATGTAGCAATGAAGAAGAGGAGATTAATATTAACAGGTTTCTGGATAGTTTGATATGTTTTAGAATACCTGACAGGAACAAGATCTGTTTATCAATTTTAGATCTTTAACCCAAGTTAAGGGAGGAATAATCAAAAAAGTGGTCAGTAACAGCTATAACTTACCCCAGGGTACAATACTAGGCTCAATCAGGTAACCAAAGAATGCAAAATTTAGACTGAAATTTAGATCTAATATGTCCAAAAGCAGGGTGAGAATTAATTTCACTTGTCATATTAGCATAAATGTAGCTATGTGCACTGAACTCACATTGATGCTGGGATTCCCACCTGCAGGTGCAATGAGATCCTTGCTTTGTTTTTACTTTGCTGTAAAACTGTTAGCATTTCTTGACACCTTACAACTTACACGTGCTAAGTATCAGGACTACCCAAGAAATAACTGGGATTTACATGTCTTAACTAATTGGTCTATATAATACCTGCAGAAGAGGAGTCTGAGCTTGTAAAAGGGGGCTGCTCTTTCGCATGGTCTATAGTGTACAAACAGAAATATAGAGGTAGAGACACAGCAGAGAAACGTAAGTGATGGAATTGCCACTATTCATACAGCAGGTAAAAATTCATTCTGGAGGGGCTGGCACCATCTGTTACTGACAGTATAACTGCAGTTCCTACCACCTACCAGCTAAAACACGGGTATGAAGTGGGACAGAAGCTGTGTCTTTGCAGAGCGGCAGAAAGTGAAATCAAATTGTCTGTATTAGTTGATACACAAGCAAAACTGTAATATTTTTTTGGGGGGTGTTATTTGCCTTAAAAGCTGTATAAATCAGCTTGAAACTGAAATAAACAGGTGGCAAACCACCTGTACATAATGATTAACTCTGCTTACAAATAATGTATGTGAAAATGCTGTCAAACCCTGATAACATCACATCTGCTACTACTGTAGTATTGTGCCATATGTTTGTATGTACTATTTCTTTGGAAAAATAGCGAGGTATCCTCTCTTCCATGTGTTGCGTTGAGGTAAAGAGTTTGCATTGGAAAGTTTAGTATTCTGACTACTGGTGTCAGCTTTAAGTATCTTATTTATCCATATTTGCTCATTTGAACGAAAAATTCTAAAACATGAAGTACTGCAAAGTACCTTAATTAGTTTGATAAATAATTATAGTTTTAACATTAAAAACATTATTGAAACACTTTATTACTTACAGGTATTTAAATTTATTATCCTGCTTATATTTATAGTGATATGGGAGTTTGCTTTGCCTTAGAGAATATTATACACAAAAAGTTTTGGTCTTTATTTAAATTCTACTTTGTGCATGTAGAATCAAAGGCAGATTCTTGCCAGACACTATTTTAAACAAGGAGTACCCCTGCATCTGTGAATTAACACTGTTATAAACAAGCAAAATCAGAATCAGACTTCATGACACACGTTCCCATCCTGTGAAGGTATTTAAATCTGCACATTAAGTAGAGTGGTAACACAACAGTCATGAATTTTGGCTGCTGTGACCACAATGCCACTCATGCATCCAACCACACAAGTGAAAAGGTGTGAAAGAGCTCCAGCATTCATACAGGTTTACAAAGGGGACGCTGAAATTTGAGTCAGTTTATTTTCATACACAGGGCTGAAAATAGCAATGATTTAGGACCTGTTTCATGAGCCTTTCAGCCAGCCCTCTTGTGAAAGGACTCCAGCTTCCCTCACTTGGATGTGGCAGTTCCCAACTCTTTCTCTGTTCAGTAACTCACCGGCAGTGTCCAGTTGTATCCAGCCTCCATCCCAGTGGGAGAATTCAAGTTTAATGGCACTCTTACATAGCTTGCGTGGTTGGGAGGTACTATAAGATGTTTGGAAATGGCAGATCAGATTCACTGGATTAGAAAAAATAATAACAACCATACATTTAAATGAACTGTTACTAACAGCCCATATTACCCCATTTACATCATAGCAGCACATTCAATTCATTACACATTTACATAGGTGTAAATGACCAGGAAAGGTGTAGAGAATAGAAAAATATTTTAGCATTTGAAGTAACTAATCCAGAGACTTTCAGCTGACTGCTTTTTTAATGGGTTTTTGTAAAGAACTACATCTACGTTCATATTTTCTTATTAAACACGTTTTAATCACTGTAATGTTATTTAAAGGCCTAGCAGAAGCATGTATTTCCTTCATAAATTGCTTACTAAACATACCGGTATATCTAACCAGGGAAACCAAAACAGAGACACCTGTATAATAAGGGAAATCATATTAGAAGCCAATGTGTTGTTAGGCTTTTTAATTATTTAGCTATAAGCCTAAAATTACTTTTTTCATATATTTGCATATTCTCGGTCATCTTGAATTGAAACTGTTGGAGAAATGCCATAGGACTACCTTTTATACAACACAAAGAACTTTTTTTTTTGTATTCAGATCTGCAGGGAATCTTACCAGCGAACACTGGAACTAACTATGGATAATTTTTTTTAATGTATGTATCATGCTTTTGTGAATGCCTGGCTAATAGCATGCCTTTATATATCTTTGGTTTTGTATGTGTAAATGGCGTATCTATAGTAGGGAACAGTATAGCTGCACTACTCTCTATGCTGGCTTTGTGCTAATTGCCTTTTCCCATAGCTAGTCTCCACGGGCAACATAAATCTCAGCCAGGATTATGCTGGCTGTTTGAGCCTGTGGCATAGCTTTGACTGCATGCCACCATAATAGAGCTGAAACGATAGCCCTGGTTGCTGACATCCGTGTAGCTGCCTGCCCCGACAGAGCTGGGCTCACTGACTCACGGAGCTCTTCCTGGTCCCCTGCTCTTGCTCTTCTTCAGCTGTTCTTTAGAAGATTCACCTCTTCCCTCCCTGATCAAAACCACTTTTTCAGTTAAACTGTAATATAGGGAAACATTTTAAAAATCCTTACAATCACCATCTTTTGAGTATTGCTACAATTCTCACAATTAAAACAGTACCAATGATTTGGGGAAGGTGCAAGAGTAGAAGATATCTTGATTTATTTCAACTTTTATTTAGGGATTGATTTTTAAGTGCACCAAAGGGAATGTTGGGCAATGAGTGAGAATTAGGCCCAAACATGTTCGAGGCATATGTCACCTTCTAACATCCCTGTTGCAGGACCATCATCCTCTAGCTTGTATGCTGGCTCGAGGGCTGACAAGTAGCATTTTTAGCTGTCAAAATGCTTGCTGACTTGCCTAACAGAGACATCACGTGGAAGTGATTTCATGTATTTGGGGTATTTAGCCAGCCCAAAGTTAAGTGTCTGATTTGCTAGTTGTCTTAGGCTCTCTCTGAAGAGAAAGACACTTAGAGAAAAGATTTATCCTATGCTGTGGCATATATCTAAGACAAAGTGCCCTCTGGAGGTGCTTGTCTCTCTCCATTGCCTGTAGAAGGAGTCTAAATAAGAAGGTTAGAGTAGGTACACAACTTTTTGACAACCAAAGTTAGATGACATTAATCCCACTGTCAGTGAGTGAATATCTATGGGACGAGAATCCCTCTAACAGTGTGTCAGCTTAAATTAGGACAAGCTCCACCAGAGCTGGTAGAGGTTCACAGTTGTAAGCTATACTGAAATCCAGTTTATGTCTTTTTAGAGTGCATTCCTATTGCTGAAGATTTAATTTAAAACATTCTTGTGATGGTTTAGCTTCAAGAAACTGAACAATTGTATTGACAAGCTAGATTACAGAGATAAAATCTTCTCTTCAGTTGAATTTACAGTAATTTGATTTGGTATCATTATAAAAAAACTTTTGTAGACTTTTATTTTTCTTCATTTATACATTACTTTCATGTATGTCAGATAAGCATTACAACTTTGAGAACAGCACTGCATTGAGATTCTAACATGATGGAGTTTAACTAAGCCCTTCATGTTCTTTCTCACCAGCACTATTTTTTCATGGGACAAAAGATAAGGAAGAAAGCACCGATGACAATTAACCTATCCTATTATGATAATGAAACAATATTATTACAAAGAAATAAATCAGTGCATGAAAACTTCTGAAAATTAAAATTCTACTTGGAACTCCCACAAGATGTCACAGAGGCCCACAGAGGAGTTTTAATAGTTTCTCAAGAAGAAAAAACATGCTTAAAATAAGGAATTCTATTGCAAAGAGCTTTTGGATAGCCTGGAGACCATCCAAACAATATCCCAGTTTTACAGCTGATCCATCTGAGGGCAGACAGCTGCTGGGATAGAATCATCTGTAATTACCATAATTCTTCCTACTTTGATTTTTCTTCCCTGATTTGTAAGCACAAGAAACTCCAGTGTACATATAATTCCAGTGTTTAGTTTGGATATAAAGCCCAATTCACACAATTATTTGACTTTCCTTTTCTGATAAAAAAAAAAAAAAGTTCAGTAAAGCATTGTAACAAGAAAATATTCCTGCATCAAACTGGATGTTTTATACATGTTCTTGAAATTCTGTTTCATTGCAGAAGGCCTTAAGTCCTACCAAAGCTTTATGTCAAGGACTTACACCCAGGACCTAGTGCAAGCCTTTGCAGAAAGCTGGATCTCTGAATTCATGAGCACACAATCAGTAGGTCCTCAATTTTTCTTGAAGTTATGTCTTTTAATCTTACAACGGATCTATAAAAAAAATTATTCTTGTCAATTCAGAGCTGCATTATTATCAAAATTAATTTTTCCCTGTGGGACAGAACATAAACATACACCCACTGAAACTTCCAATGCAACATAGATTAAAGCCTCCTGATGCTCTGCAAGCCTACAAATGGAGTTAAATGATGAGAGTATCAGTTCCTTTCTAACCAAAGTTCAGCTTCAACCCATCAGTTTTCAAAGTCTTCATTAACTATATTAAAATCACACCCTGAATGTGAGTATAAAACTACGTTCTTTGCCTATCTCATGTCTTCTTTGAAAAAAATTTAAAATCTCCAATGGCAGCCATGTTTCTTTTCCTCAAAAATGTGCAAAGAGTAATTAAACCTCTTCTACGATACTGTAAAAAGATTGTTATGTCATTTTCTAAATTAGTTCTAGTCGTTAATGTTAGAATGCCAACAGAGAGATTCTTATCTGTTGTACCCCTAGAGGCACCTCTCAGAGCGCTCTTTGAGCAATGACAACTACACAAATGATATTGAATGCTTACGAGAAGGTTACTACAAACTCTCTGGGTTATCAGAACAGGGCCAGGAGTGCCTCTGATACTGGCATCTGTGAAGGAAGGATGCACATGTGCCGCTGCATCAGGAACAATACACGTTTCACGTAGTTGCGTGTGTGTTGCTGTGCCTGTCCTGTCATCCACAGCTCCTGTTTCTGTGTTGCTGGTTCTCTGCATTCACAGCAGAACAAATAGCATAACAATCAGTTAGGAGAGCTTCAAATACCAATTGCAGTGGCAACGTTTCCAGTACGATTAAAATTCCAGCCTAACTCACATTTGATTTGGGGAGTCACTACTTCTTAACAGGATAAATGGAAGAATCCATTGAAAAAATACATAACATGTATTTTCTGTCTCCAGCTGAGCCTATATAGTCAGTTGGCCTCTGGACCCTTGGATTTTATATCTATCCCATCACTTTCCAAGCTATAATTCACTCCTTGTCTTTCAGCACTATGCTAACATGAACAGGCTTTTTTTTACAATACAAAATCCTCTGACAAATACATTTGATGACTCATAATTGTTCTGCTTTGTTTCTTGCAGGGATGCCCAAGAGTATTATGTCCGTTGTACAGGAGCTGACTGAATTTATTAACACTTATCATTAATATTAAGCATGTCACTTCATTTTTTTTTTTTTTAATCGCCACTTCCATGGTGGGGGTTTTTTTTCATAAAAAGGTAGAACAGATGTAAATCTAAAATAATCCACTCAGTCGAGTATTCAGAAAAAGACTAGAGGAAGAGGCCTGCAATCCTCAATAAAACACTGGTTTGGAAGCTACAGTTGCCCCAGAATTGTGGCTCTGTCCCTTCTCTCTGTGGATGCCTCCACCCATTCTGATTTTAGGGCAGAGGTTCCTTGACGACATGGATTGCAGGATGGGTGTCCTCTGAGTTGATTTCTTTCTCTTACACAAAGGATAGAAAAGGTTGTGCTACCTTAGCACTCCATGGCAGTCTCTAATTCATCCACATTGTGTGAACTTCACTCTTTTCTGCAAGTTAATAAAAGACCTTAATGTCTTAATGAACGTCCCTAGCACCCAGCAACTGTGTCATACTCATGTCATATTCTCCCATAAAGATCCCGCATTTCCCTGGAAACTTGCATAGCAAATCAATATAGCAGGCTGCATTCTGAAAAGCACAGCAAAAATCTGTGATGATAGTGTAGCAATGCTTCTTGGTTAGAAAGCATTCCCCTTCATTAAATCTCGCCATCTCTAGTACTGTCTTTTCTTAAGAAAAAATTCTTTTTAATTCCTTTCTGTGTTATTATTTTCCCATTGATGTCAGAAGTTGTGCCAATGAGGAATATTGGCAATTTTGTTTTTTTATAGTTTAGATGTTTCCATTTTTTTTTTTTTTTTTTTAAAGGTGGAATTACAGTGCTTGTTTTGATATGTCACAGATAACAAATAGTTTTAGGCTGCAGGATTTCGAAGCAGGAGAGGGCCCAGAACACAGACATAGGCATTAGGTTACTGAAGTCCCTTCTCCCTGTTTGAAAAACTGTCTGTATGTACAACTGCGTACGCTTTGGGGGAGCATTGATCCCACCTTCTTTGTCCTCGCCATGAGCGGGCTTCCTAAGTCTGCAGCACCATACATACAGTCAGAGTTTAGTTCAGACATTGGCCAGGGTTCCATCTTTTAACAGTTTTGTTGATCCTGTTTATGTTTTTATTTTTTTAAACAGTATCTGGGTTCATGCCCTATCTGCTCTTCTGGTGGCCGTAAGAGCTGACACAGAGAAAACAAACACAGGCTGGTGTGGCTGCTCTCTGCAAGATCCCTTTCCTGAACACGTCTGGCAGGCAGGTAGTCTGCATTGAAGTACCCAATGATTCCTGAAAATATAGTGTTAGAAGTAAAATAGTATAAATATTTAAATTGCTTTCTGTGCATGGATATGGTTCTTGGATTTTATTACTACGTAATGGTAATGAATGCATAGAAACACAGAATCATAGAATGGTTTGGGTCAGAAGGGACCTTATAGATCCTCTAGTTCCAACCCCCCCGTGCCATGGGCAGGGACATTGTCTCCTAGACCAGGATGCTCAAAGCCCCGTCCATACAGAAAAACTTAATAGCAAATATTTTTTTAAAAATGCAGAACTTGATCAAAGTATAAACAACCTTGAGATTCAAGGACTCCATGTTTGTCCTAACCAGTGTACTGCTACATTTTTCACAGTTCCTTACTGATTTCATAAACCCAGTGCTCAGAGGCAGACTCAACAGAAACTTAAGGCCTAATGTCTTTGGTTCAAGAGGCTTGTGAAGCTGTTAGTCCTGAAATTTTTATGTGTGAAGAACCAGAAAACAAGTGCCGCTACATCTTAGCCTCTTTCAGTGTCTTATTTTAAACACTGAGTGACTGCATGCTAAAGGCAGAATTGAAAATATCTGAACAAAACTACATCAGCAGTGAGATCTCTCTTTATTAAGCACATGCAGATAGGGAGTTCATATGCTGACAGCAGGAACTTCGTCACCAACTATGAAAAACAATGAGTGCAGCAAGTGCAAACAAATGTCTGATCGAAGTTATTAGCTAAAGAGGTCATTGTATTAAAAAATTTTAAAGTGTGTTACTAAGAAATCACTTGGATTTAAAATAAGCAATTACTGGTAAACATCCAGCGAAAGGCAGGGTAATTCTCCTAGTTGTCAGGGACTTCTGGCTGTTCACACCAGCCTTCAGTCTAGACCTCTATTTTAATAGAGTCTCAAAGCAATTCTTCATAAGACCTCCAAGAATCATGAAGATGGCTAAAAATGTAATAGACTGATTTGCAGTTAGCCTCCAGCTTTTCATCCTTAAGGGCATACTGTGTTCATATTTCTCAAAATTTCTCTGTAACCTTTAGGACTAGAAGTTAAGTTTGGGGATTTATTTTTCTCTCTTTGGCGTCTCTAAAGCTGGGTATCTAAGTCTGCTGTTGTCATCCTTAGCTGTCTTTATAGCCAAAGAGGAGTAAAAAGCACTCCCAGTAGGGATTTACTCCAAACCAAGAAAAATGTCTAAGCTGTGTGAAATAAATACTTTCTGTGGCCACTGCTCCTCTTTATCTTCTCTAGCTTAAGATGAAACCAGGAATAATTGGTGGAGACTTCAGCATTCATCTGCCTCTGGGACATCTACAGTCAGGTGAGATGAATCTCAGCTCATAAAAGAAATATTTGTTTCAGTGCCAGCTGAGATTATTACACAACATCCTGCTTCAAGGAGCTAGTGATATCTGGAAAAAATAATTAGGAACCAGATCACCAAAGCTGGCTGCTACTATTTGCATTGTTAGTTCCATCATTTCCTGATTGTTACTATTGACCAACATCTCTATTTTGATGTCAAGGCATGCAAAAGCAAATTTTTTGGTCTACATTTTATTATTTCATGATCTAATTTAAATATGTTATGACTTACTAATATTTGGTTGCATCCTATATGTCATTGGCAATTGATGTAATCTATTTTTAAGAGGTCCAGTGTAATTAGTAGCTGCTACCTTTTTTTTTAACCTTGATATCACAAGCACCAAGAAGGTAACATAATCTTTTGTCAACACGCAATAACTTGCTGCATGCAAGGTGAACCAAGTGCAGGGTGCTGCATACGGTTTGGGGCAATCCCAAGCGTAAATACGGGGTGGGCGGGGAATGGACTGAGAGCAGCCCTGAGGAGCAGGACTTGGGGGTGCTGTTTGATGAGAAACTCAACAGGACGTAGCAATGTGCGCTCCCAGCCCAGGAGGCCAACCATGTCCTGGGCTGCATCAAGAGAAGCGTGACAAGCAGGTCAAGGGAGGTGATTCTGCCCCTCTGCTCTACTCTGGTGAGACCCTGCCTGGAGTCCTGCATCCAGCTCTGGAGCCCTCAGCACAGGAAAGACATGGACCTGCTGGAGTGGGTCCAGAGGAGG
>Ga0181612_107121_pt1 | contig 11318 bp, 3 predicted proteins | sample HoacroProtozoa21_FD_119630 | JGI IMG/M metagenome (GOLD analysis project Ga0181612, IMG submission 119630) | Hoatzin crop microbial communities from Cojedes, Venezuel. Combined Assembly of Gp0051906, Gp0051904, Gp0051908
CATTCTTGTTGTCTTTGACATCCCTTGCCAGATTTAATTTATGGTGGACCTTAGCCTTGCTTGTTACATCCCTGCATACACAGACAATGTTCCTGTATTCCTCTCAGGTGACCTGTTCCTCTTTCCACATTCCTTAGACCTTTCTCTTCCATTTGAATTTTGCTAGAAGCTCCTTGCTCATCCATGGAGATCTCCTGCCTCTTTTGCTTGATGTCTTACTCAGGGGGATACACCAATATTGAGCTTGGAGGAAGTGATGCTTAAACATAGCAAATGCAAGTCACCATACATTATTTGGAAGTTGTGATCTGTGACCAAAGACTTCAACAGCAGTGACCACAGTCTATCAGATGGAAATGTTTTGCTCACCAAAAACTGTCAGATGTTTGTAATTTGCTTTTAAGATTATACAGCAGTTATAAAATATGGAAGAAAGTGATTGGTTTTTAGATATAGTGCCATTGCAAGTACATTTGTTTAATCAGTCATCAATAAATTGTTACTTAATTAATATTAGTATTTTTTAATTTATTATCAGTAAATTACTGATAAATGGTTTGATTTCACATGGCAACTTGAATAATATCAAATTCCTCTTCCTCCTGGTTTTACTTAATTTCAGTAAATGGTTCTTCATCTGTTTGGTGAGGTTTCAAGACAGGCACCCAGTGCAGAGTTGCTTTCCATTCCTTTCCAAATTTATTAAGATGATACTGCTGTTGCTCAGTGTTTGCACGGCTGTGTTTAGCTGGTGCTCACTGACATAACTCAGCTGTGATACTGATCCTAAGTACAATGTCTGCATTCAGGTAGGAAGGCAATCTCCTTTGCAAAACTGGCAAAGTAAATTGAAGGTCTGTGCAATAAGATCTGAAACAGATTAATCTGTTTTCTTACTTTTTAGCATGGCATCTTCCTGCTAAAATTAAGTCTCGCTGATAGGACTAGCAGATGTGGATGGAGATATGATTTGCAAAGGTAAGTAAAGTGTTCGAGTTCTTCGATTTTCTATAAGAAATTAGATGCCTTTGAAGATAGGTAAATACTCACTTTGTGATAAAAGGAGTCACTCAAGATCACAATCACTTTTGCATATTTTTGCCATGATATCAAACAGAATTTTGAATTCTCTGAATAAGCTGCGAGCTTTTTGATAAATGAGTTTCCGCACACTTAAAATAATTGCAATATATTAAATATTGAACAATATAAAAGTATTACTTTCCATTGCATTTTATTCAGCACACTCTGGATGTTATTAAGTTACATATGACACACTATGCTGTATTAACATTTCATATATATGATCTAATATGCATAGCACCCCCAGGTTTGAAAAATGAGCTATTCAGAAAGAAGGCATAATTCAGATGTTATTGCCTGCAGGTGGTCATTTTTTTCATTGCTGGTGACAAAATGACCAGCTACAAATACAAGCCATTCTGGGCCAAACGCTTTTCTCAGTATTTGGTTTATTTTCAGTTCTGTCTTAGGAAATGTCCCCTGAAATGATGGAATGATGTTACTATTTGATTCTATAGTCTGTACAACACTTTAGCTGGTCATTTTGGTACACAGGGCAATTTTTTCAGATATGAATCAAATTCTTCCATTCTTGTCCTTGCATTTCCTATGTCCTCTGTCCCTGGGCTCCTCCTAACCACTACAGTTGCTGCTGTTGAAGAACTGAAATACCTCTTTCCAAGCAGCAGCATTAGCTGGTGGCAATGAGGTACCCAAACAAAAGTCCCTGCCCTCCCTCCTCAGTTGTTAGGACTTCTAGTCTTTTTGTATTGTTTCTGGGAGTCTTTTTCTCTCAAGAGACCCTTGAACTTCTCCTTTGGGTCTCTAGTATAGCTCTCAGGATCATGCAAACCTCTCAGCCAGAAGCAGAGCCGGCAGTCAGCTCAGACAAGTGTAAATGAAATTTTTCATTATATTTTAATTTCCATCCTTCACATTCACACCTTAACACTCAGAGCATTCCTGGGCACAGATCCTGATGTACTTAAATGAATATGTGTTTAAATTAGTTTGTGTTTGTTTTTATTCTTGCACTACCTCTCTACTTCATTTTTTCCATTATTTTAGTGGCTTACAATTCTTCATACTCCGTACCGTATATATCATTGGATAAATGTTATTATGTTATGCACTTCTGATCCTGGTGTTACACAGGAAACATACAAAATGCCCCAGCATATAAGCTAGGAAGGAAGTATGATATACCCTGGTATGGCAGGGAGGCAAAGAACAGCACAAAAGGAAGATTTTCCCTTTAGTGTTAGTAACATTCTCCAGAAATAGTCCTCACAGACAGAAAACCCAATGGCAAATTTCCATTTCATTTACAGAATTTTTGTTCCACTGTGTAGCCATTCACTTCAGTCATGTCTCAACTTACACTGACAGAAGACAAAACACATTTGAGCTTTAAAAGTGTATTTGGTCCCATTTTTATGAATTGAGACCAGAGATTCTGTTACTATTTAATTTCATAAAATAATAAAATCATTCAGAATGGAAAGGACCTCCTGAAGTTTCTAGTTCAACGTCCTGCTCATTGTAGGGTTAGACGTGAGACCAGGTCGGGTTTCTCAGGACTTTTCCCAGCTGGATCTAGAAAACCTACAAGAATGGTGTCTGTACAACCTTCTGAGCAGACTGCTCCAGTGCTGGACTTTGCTCATGCTGATAGTACTTTTCTTTATAGCCAGTCAAATCCTCCCATGTTTCAGTTTATGACCATATTGCCTTTCATCCTCCTGCCACACACTTTAGTGAGGTGCCACATCTTCCTGTAGGTATGGGAAGATTGCTGTTAAGTCCGCCAAAGCCATCTATTCTCTAAGAGCAGCAGGCCCATCTTCCTTAGCTTCTGCTTCTAAGGCAAGTGCTCCAGCCCTGACCATCTCGGTGGCTGTCCGCTGTGCCCTCTCAAGCTTATTGATGTCTTTTAAGCTGGGGGGCCCAAAACTGGATGCAGTAGTCCAGATGTGGTCTAAGGAGTGCCAGATAATAGAATAATCACCTCCCTTAGCCTATTGACTATGCTCATGTTGATACAGCCCAGTGTACTGCTAGCCGTCATCACTGCCAGGGTTCATTAAGCACTCCTGGAAAGCAAGTTCCACCAAGAAGCTTTATAGGTTTATATCCCACTGAGTTGCATGCATTAAATTGCTCTATAGAGGGTGCTAGCTCTCCCCACTTACTAAATCTGGAACCTAGAGGGATTAGCACTGTGTGCCTAAAGCTAGATCACATGAATTAGTCCCATAGGTTTGATAAAATATGCATACTGTGAAAACCTTTGAGATACGATTTAAAAAATTTAACAACAACCACTAAAATATTGTATACTACAGAATAGTCACTAAAGCAACAGAAGGATATTCTAGTTAGGGGTAGAAATTTGAATAAATATAATTTCAGAACAAACTTCCAAGGAGGAGGAAAACCCCAATTCAAGCAGAAAGAATGGAAAAAGGACATATTTGGTAAAGAATTCTTCATAGATAAAACTGAATTCCTACTAAACGGAAGGCCAGGAAAGAGTATTCTGGTGAGAAACAAGTTGAAGAAGGAAGGGAAGACTCCATCCTTAGGAAAGGAAGGGTAGACAGGATGTGAAACAATTTAAGACATTAGAGCAGCTAAGATTAGTTTTTAATTTACTCTGGGATGAGGGTTTCTTATTTCTTTGCTTTTATAGATGATTCAAAGTCTGTTGTGAAGAACTTAACCTTTTCCTTTGGTTAAAAAAAACTTTATGTTTCTGTTAAAAACTTGTCTAGAATGTAAAATTATTTTTGGTTAATTTAGAAAGCATGAATTATACAATTTTAAAGCCACCACTTCAGACAAAATAGGCATTTCAGGCAAGACCATATTCATGTCCACAGCCCAAGGAGAGTTTGGGGAATCTTAGCTCTCAGCTTGCGTACCATGCCAACATGACACAGCCATGAAGTTCCGATAAAAGGGAATCATAGAATGAGTTGTGTTGGAAGGGACCTTTAAGATCATCTGGATCCAACCCCTCCGCCATGGACAGGCACCCCTTCCACCAGACCAGGGTGCTTTTGGAAAACGCTATCCTGTGTTCCTCTTGGAAGAGCAGAAAGTAGTGAGGCAATCCATGATCTGAGAAAACCTCACTCTTGTTACTTGTTCATTCTGCAGAATGCTAAACATTTATTCGGTATTCTTGCCAGTGTGTCCTTCTCTGCAGGTTCAAACAGAAGCCTACTGATGTCAGGAATATTCCTATTGTTTTTGACAGACTGAGAGCAAACTTTTCCTAATCCTATTTGTGGCCTGGTGTTTTAGAGATATTATTTATTAGGCTACTGATGAATAGAATGTTGCACGTACCTTTCTATCAGAAACAAAAATGAGCTGGTAGAGCTTTTATTGTGCTGGATTGATTTGGAGCAGAAAGTATTTCAATGTGCAGTGCTCCCTCTTTTTGAAGTTACTCTCTGTAACCTCTGTAACAGGCCAGCTTGCCTAACAATTACCTAAGCATCTTTGATGCCTGGGTTCTGTTATTTTCATGAGTGTTTTGAAGAAATGTGATGTCATGTAGCAGTGATATGCTGCCCAGTTCAAGCTGATCATGAAGGGAGAAGCTCCTTATGGATTTTCTTCTTTAGCAGCTACTGGAGATGAAGTTCCTACACAATTCACTCTTCTATTTAAAGTTTCAGAACTGTGTTGAAGAGAGCTAGCAGCAGTGACATTACCTGAAATGCTTTCTTAAGAAAAATAACACAGTTTGTGAGACTGAACAGGAAAGGAGGGGCTGGGTTGTCAGATTTCATGTCTGTATTTGGTTGACTGGCTTCAATTAACACATTAAACTTTGTAATGCCTTTCTGTCTTCGTTTTTGAAATGGGGATAATTATGAGTTCTTCATCATATCTATGAAGATCTCTGAAGAACTGCTAATGAGAGAAGGTCTTATCAGTGTAAGGTATTATTACAACATAGCTTATTAATGGAACTATGCCTGCAGGGGAAGGAAGGAGGAAGAGGGTGAAAATAAAAACCATACTTTTGTCAGATTCAAGGAGCTAGTGAAGAATGAGGACAAAATGCTACATTGCTTTGTAGAAAATGAAGGCTCACTGCTACATCTATCACCATAAATGGCTTGCTTGAGTTGCTTGCATTCTCTGTCTGAGCTGCAATATTTCATTCAACTAACCATTCGTTAAACACACATCCTGAAAGCAAATAACTTTAATGTAAATAATTTGTGAAGCATTGTTCCATCTGTTGAAAATGTGCAGTAGTAGTTTCAACCCTTGTCTAAACCAGGCAAGCTACTTTCAGGCAAGTTTGGGAGGTAAATGAACTGTCTGGCTGCTTTTCTTGGCAACATCTCTTATTAGTGGGAGGTGGCAGTAAAGAGAACATGAGGAAGACTGAAAGTGTTTACTTAAAACTGTAGCCAAATGGCTAGGGAGAGTTAAGATAAATCATAACTGTCAATGATGACAACTTTAGACTGCTACTAGTTCACTCCTGTTTATGCAGTTTTAAATGTTGCACTTAGAAATGTTTAGGAGCAGACTGAATTTTTATTGACAGATGCCATAAGTTGTTTAGATGTAAATATTTTGGACTTGGTTCTAACAGTGACATGGAAGATTTGCAGGAAGAAGGCTGTAAAGCTTCACACAACACTTGAGAGATAATGTTTTTAAGAGTGTCTCCAAAGTATGCATCTGTGACTCATATTTCCCCAAAGAATAAGGTCCATAGATCAATGCAGGCTTATTACACTTTCTCACACAGAAAAAGCCAAAATAAAATGTTACAGCAATTGGCCATATGGGATTATTGAACTGAGTCAGTTTTCTTTCCTTTTTTTCCCACTCTTCTCTTAAGCACCTTTCCCCCCACACTCCCTTTTTGTCTTTTTTTTTTTGTATTTGATGATGGCTCAGATACTAACATTTAATAGCAGTTAAGACGTCAGAGTAAGCTAGTGAAAGGCCAGAAGTTCAGCCAGTAACCTCAAGATTTTTTCTTAAAAGATTGAGTCATGCTGACCAATGTCATGAAATACAGTACCATGTGAAAGATCAGTGTGAATTGATCAGGGATATAGATCAATTTATATTTTGCTTTTTACTGTGGCAGCTGCTGCTTCTTTTAATACACTTACTTAAGTTAAAGTAAGCAGCACATCTAGATGTTCTTTTGTTTATATAGTTCTAAAAGATTTGCTTTGTAGACTGGTTCCAGGAGGAAAAATAGCTCAAGAATTAGAATAGCTTAACCCTGGGTTCAAATCCCTTCTCAGTTTAGAAATGGAAGTATCACTGAGAGGTTTATCCTCCAAATATCTTCAGTAATGACATTTGTAAAAGACACAGAGTTTAGCACAGAGGCACTTCTGCAAGGATTGTTCATGTACTCCTATTTGGATGGACGAAAATGGACCTTAGTGGAATTTAGTACCTTGGATGAGAAGCATGTGAACATGAATATATTGTTTTCTGATTCTGCTGCTACATATGAAACCTCTGTGCAAGGGCATACTCTGTTGCCTGACATTGAATTGCTCTAAATTAAAAATAAGGGTTCTTAGCCTGCTCCATTCAACTCCTACCTTGTCATGGAAAGACCTGAAGTTCATTGCCCTATGCCATCAATTTTTCTTTACATTTATGTTCTGGTTTTAGTGATTTCCAACACCTCAGTCCTGATAAGGCAGAACAGTATCGTTACTATCTCCTATCACAGTTCCACCAGACTTTACAAAGCAGTTATTGATTTTCAAAACTTCCTAGAGAAGCTTGATCTAATAGAAATGCCATGCCTTCCCCTTTATGTCCCAACTTTTCCCAAAATTCCCAGCAGGCATTGGGCTGTGGAAGAACTGGATTTATTTCCTACCAGGCTACTTGCTGCATAGGAGAGTACATATTTTTCGCCTCTCCTCTGAAAGCTGTTTCACTTTTCTGAAAAAGTGTAAAAGATTCACTGACTCAGAGAAGGAGAAGGAACATGCTTGTAAGGGCCTGACTTGCTAACCTTAACAGGAGATGCATGGCCAAGTAAGGTTTTCTGAGCTTCTGTCCCTGACTAAAAGCCTGGTTTTGCACTTTGTCCATGTCTGCTCAAGGCAGCCACTGGAACCTGAGGCTCACCAGTCTGATGTAGTCTAACCACTTGACTAGAGAGTAACCTTAAATTTTTTAATCATTGCTTGCACTACAAATCTTCATATGTCCAAATAAAGTGGAAGAATCTTAACCAAGGCTTTCTGGGGGATTATTCTTCATTGCAAAGCAAAACCAGGTACATATCTCAAGATCAGGGGTCATCAAATGCCTCATATCCACTCTGCTCTGAAATAGGTCTACTTAAAGCAGAAGTGTCTTGGAAAGAACAGGATGGACTTGTCTAAAACAGTCAGGGAGTGCACTGAACTGTGTCGATGAACAAGCATTTAGTACTTTAGCTCGTTCTTATGCCCTTTTTTACTTAGTATCATCAGTGTACTCAAGGATTTCTCTGAAAATTCCAGGCTCCTGCTTCAGGGCTTTAAATTCTTCTGGAGCCCATGTCTCTCTGAATTCAATTAATCTGTCTAAATTTAAAGGAGCAATTCAGATGTTGAAACAGAGGCATTTAGTGCAGTTTGAGACATGTTAGAATTTTATCTGGTTAACAGACAGCTACAATTTCGGGTTTAATAGATTCATGCTCTTCGGGAGTGGCAGTTAGACTTCTGTAGGTTAAGCTAGGAGGCTGGGCTACACATATTGAACAGATATCTCAATGGATCTGCAATACCCACATTCTTGGTTGTATTTATAGAAAGGTTGGAATTTAAATTCCTTCAGACAGATAAACTTTGGAGAGCTGCAAAGTAGGTGTCTACATGTGAGCTCCACTTCCAGTCAGTGGAGATCCAGAAACAGAGTCAATTTCCTAAATGTAGATGCACAGTGGCTTTTGTGGTGTATTTTTCTTGGCCTCCAGCTACCATTCCGAAAACCGTGGCTCTTCCAGAGGTTCTCCTTCATATCTGCCAGCCCCATGTGGATATTACAGGTACACTCAGGCAGTTAAGATGCTGACAGATACATATTTTAAAAAACTAAATTGAGCAAATGTTTTGCAGTCATTAAATGAAATGGAATCTAGAGACCTGTCGTACTCCTGCTGAAGAGCTACACTGTGTCTTATGTACCGCATTAACTACTTTGATGATCGATCCTGTTTGTTTGCTTGAACAGGGGCATCCTACACACCCAGACCAGAGAAATCTTTACCATAGGATGCATGGGGATCCCAAGAGACAACTAATAGAGAGAAATGAGTACTCCTGGACATGACTCATTTCTTCTCAATGATTCCTAAATTATGTTGAGTTGCACACTAGAAAAACCTATATCCAAGTAGACTGGAGAAAAAATCTGAGGTGATTAGACCAATAAAAACATCTTCAGTGCATGTATCTATACACAGGGGTCTTTAGAACTCCACTGCAAATTCAATTATCTCATGCCATTTGAGATGCAGCAAGTTACCTAAGACATGTGCAAAGGACTGGTAGATATAGCACAAAATCTACAAGAAACCAACATCCTTCTGTTGGGGATTTTATGTGGAGGTCAGCTAGGGCATCTTGAAACTTCTCAGATGGCACTGGAAACATATGTCTAGCAACTGAATTGAATCTTTTAAGCAAAACCAAAGTCCTTTCATGAAGGATCCTCTGCTGGCTGCTTAGAGTTAACAGGAGTGTAACTTCAAGCTCAGTTTGACTTGACACGTTAGTGTCACTTGTAATACTGATTTAACAAACCAAAGGTTTATTCTGATCATCATGTCTGCAGCTGGTTTATAAGAAAAGGAAAAGTACTGAATATGAAAGTAGTGCCAATGGTTCCAAAAAGCAGAGATGTAATTGAACTGATAATCCTTCTTTAACGTAGCAATAGACTGGCTTTAATGTAAAAATCAAGCCTAAATAAACTGAGAGTTTCAAGGTTGAAACATGAAAAATCCATAAGTCTTTCAAAAATGAGCTCTGTGAAGGGATTTTTATAAACAGAAATTATCCTATATACAGTTGGAGAAATCTGAGATTCACAAAATAACCAGTTTTAAACATTATAAAAATAATTTTTAACCCAGAAAGGACTTCCTTTATAAATGATGGCCATGGCCAATCAAAAATTATTACAAAATTTGGAAATCCAGGCTGGAATAGAAACTGATTTAACTCATGGCATAGGTATCCTCTGACAACAAAACAATAGCCTAATATTTCAACTGTCTTTCAAAAGTTTCACACATTGCTGAACACATTTTGAAAACTTCTGCTGTAAAGACTTTATTGGCATCACAATACTCAGTATAAATCTGTAGAGATGAATCTGTTCAAACATTATGGAGCAGCAATGGAAATTTTTGAAGAACTGGGGATCCTTAAATAGAAATCTGGGAAAAAAAAAAGGCACCAGGATTCATGAAACACTTGGGGTTGCTTTCCAGTAGAGTACTGGAAAGCTTGCTTTATTCGGTTAACATACCACAAATGAAATGAATGGATAATACAGTACAGCTCTGCACAAAGTTGAAAAGGGCATTCTCAAGGAACTGTAGTCCCATCAGTATGGTATTTAATACAGAATTTAGTAAAGGACATGTTATAAAAGTAAATACATAGTGCTAAACTAACAGAGATAACAAGAATGATTTAGAAAGAAAAGGTCTTGGCTAACTTGATGCTTCAGGAGGCTGCAGACAAAGCTGATAAAACACAGTGTAATTTATTTGGATCTTCAGAACATTTTGACAAAGTTCCATACTACTGGTCTCTGTTTAAGCTAAAAGTTGCCAGGATCTAGGGAAGTACATGGGAATGGATAAAGCGCTGATGGAAAAACAGAAAACAGAGAAGCTATGTTAGATTGTGGAAAACTAGATTTACTGGGGCCCGACAGGGGTCAACATTTAGGCCTCTACTGTTCATGATCTATAAAAATGATATAGGCTAGTAAAATACGCTGACAGCACAATGTGGAAGGAGCCATGAACCTACAATGTAAAGCTTGAAAAATTCAAAAGTGTTTTTGCTTAGCTTGCTTGTTTTCATTGCTCAAAAATCACTAATAATCTCCTTTGCGCTAGCTCGTCAACACAAACGCATTTTAAGAATGCCAAAGCTATAAGGTAAATAAAGACAGGCCAGAGGAAGAAAAAGTCTTTTGGCTCATATGCAAATACTACACTAGTGTGCCTAAAAGTCCTGCATTACTTGGGGCAGTGCCAAAAATCAGATATAACCCCAGGTATGACATGAATGAATGCCCTAGTTTTATGTCCTTGTTTTTAAAGAGTTCATGACTCAGTAGTATTAATACAGGGGTGGCAAAAAAAGCCTAGTAGTTATAGGAATAATTTTCTTCTACTCTTAACGGGAAGAAGAAAATTCAAAACTGTACTCTTGGTTCAGCAAGATTTTTTCAGGATCCTTTAAAAATTTTAAGACTTACTGTAACCCTACTTTTGATTTCAGTGGTAGATTATTAACATCATTAGTTTTTTGCAAAAAGTGAGTTTGTTGTTACTACTCATTTATCCTTGTCAAGGAAGGCAGTAGGACTAGGTAGACTTACATGCAGTTCATGACACAGATTTCTCTGCCTCACAGGCAACAGAAATAAATTTTGTGAAAAGATGATACCAATGCTTTCTTTTTCTAACCTACAAATTGTTCGAAGCAGGGACCTTCTATTCTGGAACATATATTTTAAGTTAGTGGAGTTTCCTGCATTTGTAGATCCCTAAAGTTTGGTTCAGAATTCTGGTTCTTATAGTTGATAAATTAAAATTCTTTAAAGAAAGGGCTTTGTAACAGTACTCGCATTGGTGGTTTCTGCATTTTTCTAGACATAATACTATCTTCTGAAGTTAAGTATTACCATGGAATAAACAAATGACTTTTATTAATAAATTGGAATGTGGCAGGGACCACTCACAAGTTTTTCTTTCAAAAGCCTTTGTATGAAGAAATTAGATTTTCCCTGCAGCCTTTATTTTTGAAAAGCAGCTGTTTTCCTAAGAATACCAATTGCTGAGAACAGTTTTCAATACTGGGGCACTATAGTGCTTTTTTCACTAGACTCCACTTTCTGTGGTGCTTCATAAACATTCACGTGCTGCAAAATCCCAGAGCCATGTCAGTGATCCCGTTGAATACAACAGTACATGCCATTCAGGAAGGGAACCCAACCTACAAAAGCATATAAGGAAGAAATTTTTTACCATGAGGGTGGTGAAA
>Ga0181612_113990_pt1 | contig 11318 bp, 5 predicted proteins | sample HoacroProtozoa21_FD_119630 | JGI IMG/M metagenome (GOLD analysis project Ga0181612, IMG submission 119630) | Hoatzin crop microbial communities from Cojedes, Venezuel. Combined Assembly of Gp0051906, Gp0051904, Gp0051908
CTATGATTGTGTGATTCTATAATTTTCACTCAGATAGCTTGTAATTGAACAGGACCACATACCTGTGAAGGTGGTGTTAAGAAAAAGTTAAGTATCACCAGCTACTTCAAATGAAGAACTGCTCACAGGCAGAGCAGCTGAAACTTCCTAGAATCACAAAGGCTATGTCTACATTAGCAAGCAATACAAAAAGATGTGTAGATTAAAGCATTTGGTTCTGAGACTCCTACATCTCAGCCGCCTTCTTTTCAGGGGATTTTATCCCAGACTAGGTTCACTTTGGTCACCTAGAATGAAAAGAGTCATGAACATGGTTTGAAGCTGTCTGAAGGCCCAGTTCTTGATGCTCATGCCTCTTAGGGTCTGCTGTGCATTTGACATGCTGGAGTGAAACTTCTAATTTAATCTCTACCGAATGGAACCTTATTCTTATTCACCAAAAGTGCTAATTGAACTAATATTTAACAAATTTTAATCTCTAGCATATTGTACTCACTGTACCTTGAACAATGAAGTATTGATATAAGATGTGGTCAGATACAACTGTCTTAAAACAAATGTCCATCTTTCAAGCTCAGTACCCAGACCCTCAAACAAGCATATATGGAAAAAACACTAAAACAACCATTTGCAATACTGACAGCTATACTGAAATTCTGGTGGGTTTATTTTTAAACATTGGTGCAAATTATCTGGCTGTGCATCTGTGAGGTTTTTAAGGTTTCTAAAACTTATTTCACTTCAATGACCAACAGAAAACCAAGGGAGGTAGTAATGCTAGTCAGCATCTTATTAAATCCTCATCCCTTATCTCTAATGCTGTTTATCTTTCACACACTCCAAAGTCTTCTGATTCTGAGTAGTGTGGAATAATTACACTCATTCATTCACAGATGATAGTCTACTTTGAGGCACATGAGGCAATTTATGTATGAATCTAGAAAAAGTCAAAGTAACACTTAACAGCAATAGCTCCACTTACACAGTCCCTGTGGAAACAAAGTTCAGTTGGAAGCAGTGTAGAAAAGGCAATGAAATCATCATGGTATTTTAAATTACTCACAATATTGTGTAATCCAATTAGGTTACACCATATTGGAAAAGAAATGTTTTTATAAGGCACTGTTTTAGACAAGGGTGGATCAGAAAGGTTTTACGCAAGATAAAGATCATAACTGGAATGATCAGTGATTCTCTTCTTTTGTGTTTTTCAACTAGCATAAATTGTATTCCTCCTCACAGCTTTTTTTTTTTATTGCCAGGTTATGTGCCAATGGAAAGTCTGATCAACTTTAAAAAACAAATAGCTTTATGTGGCTGCTAGTGATATTCACTGGACAATTTTTAAGAAAGGTTTGTGAAATTTTAGGAGTCAAAAGGTAATAATTATTTTTTAAAAGTTCTAATTAAGATGTCAGACTGGGCACTGGAATGTATTTAGAATCCCATGTAATTTGATTGTGTTGGCCTATTTAGATAAATTGCTTTGGAAAGACAAATAAACCAGCTACTTAAAATGTCCAAGAGGCCCAGGATTCATTCCAGTGTTTCAAGCAATGACTGAAGCAACAGCCTTTTGTAACTAACAGCCAATCCAATGATAGACGTCCAAGTGTCAAAGTCTGATACAAAGAATGATACAAGCGCCTGGATCACCGTCACTAATAGAATAAACAGTACACAGTGTTATTTAAGCACAAATGCTTGGCTTTTTTCCCCTTTGAACTGCAGACCTTTGGAGACTACCATTAAAGGAAATGAACACCCAAAGTTCGAAACATCTGAAGCTGAGACAGCGTCCTATATAAACCCCTGACATTATTTGGGTTTGTTTAGTTAGTGTGACTTCCGTTCAGTATATTACCAAATCTGTATGACAAACCCAGGATTTAGAACATATTACTACTGTGCTGTTAGTAACCTGAGACTCTAAAATCCTTAGTACTGTTCTTGAAAATTCAGAATAGAACCTGACCCATTAATGTGTACATATAGCCAGTTTATCAGTTTGCACCGCAATGAACTTTACACTCTGTTGCCTTTTCCTTTTATCAGCAGGGAGTGTCAAGAGTGGAAAGGGCTAGAAAAGTGTGTTTGATTTCCAGAGGAAGTAGCTTGGTAGCTTTCTTGTCCTTGCATCTGTTGTTGTAGGGTAAATTTAGGCATGGACAGCTCTTCCAAGAGGAGGCAGATGAGCTTCTTGATAATCTATCCCCATGGCACACTTTTGGTGCTTGAGGAGCAGCTTTTCTTCCCTGATCGCTGATTTTATCTGCTGCTCCTATGCAAAGGGCAGCATTCAACCGCTTGGTAGTGCGTTAGCTTCACTCGTGGTTTAGGATTTTTGTGCTATTGATTCCAACCAGTTTTTTCTTGCATTGTGCATCCCATCTGACACAACCACGGCTCAGTTCCAGAGGCTTAGAAAGGGACTTGTGAGGTTGCCAGAACAGATGAAACAAAACTTTCTCTTTGAGCTGGGGGCCCGGCCAACACAGTGGGGCTCTATGGTGCTTTGGCATAGCAGTGGGGATGTGCCACCTTCCCAGCTCCCCTTCCTGTTCCCAGGCTGTGCCCTGGGACAGGCTCTGAACTCCCTCCAGGGCAGCGAGACACCCAACTGCTGTCATGCCAGGCAGATCCAAGGAGGTTGAGAAAGGTATTTGCTCTTACCTGGGCAGACCACGGTTGTTCCCTTGATTTTTTGTTTGTTTTTTTTTTTTGTTATTGCTATTGTTAAGAGGGGAGAGAACATTTTCCTAGCAGGAAGGTGAACAAAATTTAGAAACAATTTTGCACATCTTTGCAGCTAATGTACCTGGAGACTTTGTTGGGAGGGATAACTTACACTTGATTTCTGTCCCCCTCATCCACATCTGAGTTTCCAGAGCTTGATGAAAGAAAGTTATATTGAAATGTAACCTACTGTTCTTCTCCACCTTTCTTTGAAGGTAACAGGGAGAATAAGGCAATACGATCTGAGACAGTTATTATAACCTTTAATTTTGTGCTGGTACCTGAAGTACTAAATCAACCCAACTTCCTATTCATTTTAACGCATTTAAAGCAACAGGAACAGAGTGTTATGGCACAAAACCAGAATAATCCCAAAGCCTTGGGGAACGGCAGTTCATGTGATAGGCATGTATAGGAGGTCCCAGCCAGGGCAGCGGGCAAATTCTGTGAAACATTAGATACAGGGTAGGCACTGGCATGCTCAACTTCCCCAGTGTGTTATTTTATATAATTAAAATTAAATTCCTCAGATTTCTTCTCTTTCATTAAATAGCGAAGAAGATTGGGAGCAGGACTGATGTTTCCTGACAGCTGTAACTAGTCACAGACTCCTGCCTTTTGATGTATTTTTTTTCCTTCCGTGACTTGTGCATTTTCTTTCAAGGTCTTCCTGTGTTGACTTACTCCCAGTTCCCCTAAGAGATACCTCATTCTCCTCTGTGCTTGGCATGGCTGTGCCACCCAATTGCTCACTTACACAGACTTAAAATTAGCAATACACAATCTACAGAGGTAATTCAAGCCTCTTGCCAGTTCTCTTTAAAAAATTCAAAATTGTACAACAGAAAGGTATCTTACATTTTTCTGGTGAAAGAAATGCCACTGTACTCTTTCCTTCTGGTTGGTCTACTAACAAAGGCAACTTATTAGACTGTTTAATGTCATTTTTAGTGCAGATAAAGAACTTTACCTTTGTATGGTTTTTAGCCACAAGCTTGCAGCTTTACTTTGGCCAAGGCACTTTACACACCTGGAAACTGAGATGAAAGTTAAAGGTAGATATCAGTCCTTACCTAGCATGAGAAATAAGAGGGCAGATTTAATTGCAGGTTTGGCATGTAGGAAGAAAAGCTACAGAAACACTGTGAATACTAAAATGCTTTGCAGAAGTACCAGCTCACTGCGGTTATTCACTACGTGAGGGGCCAATTTTTACAAAATTATTGTCGTGCATAATACTGATTATTTTTTTAATCAACCCTCATCATTACATCCACAGTATTTGGCATGCAGCATTAAAAATACAATAAATAATAACTAAAACTTCATCAAACACACAATAGAGAAGACAAGCAAACACTAAACAGAGTAATGGAGCATTGAAAAGTGGGCTTTTACATCTCGTCCCCCACATAGCTTCCAGCATCCTGCTGGGGCATTGTTTTGGTATTAAAACACATGAAAGAACAACCCCTCTTGAGTCACCCTCATCAGTCCTTCTGGCACCATGGAGGATACTGCTGTCAGCACGGACTTTAGTGAAGAACAGCCCCTCCCTGCAATACCCTCTCTGCTGCCTGTAGACACTGCTAGCAGTAGGCCAAGACTCCAGTGGTCATAGCAATTGTTGAGGAAAACCACTTCTGTATTCCACAAAACAATGGACTTCTCCCAGAACTGCTAAGTTTGAAAAAACTTGACTCTTCAGGATCAGACAAGGATGAAAACACTTCCAGATAGGCTGACTTGAGAGCTGATTTAAGTGCCCAGTTGTGTGCATACACAAAATTTTCAGTAGTTCTGAAATAATAACTTTCTTCCATCCCTATTGACTCCTGGAAGATTTCTGCAACCCATTCTTTAGGAATGATGAGTTGGAACAAACTAATACAAAATTTCCATATACATTTCTACATTTAAATGCTTTTTAAAGGCCCCAGCACTAAGTTCTTCTTTTTGTGGTATTTAATACAATGGGATTCCGATTTCTAACTAAGTGGTTAAGTAATACAAACTCCACATAATAGGATGCTCCTGGCATTATTTGTTTCATTGTAGATTCCTAAGACTACTTATTATTCTTTTTGTAACTCTTTCTTCTGCTGAAGTGCCATTGAAAGTCCATCATGTTCTCTCTGGAGTACCTGTAACTTCAACTAAGCACTGATATTAAAAAACATTTTAAAATTGAATGTTACTGCTTTGCTTTCAACATGTTCATTGGAAGCTGCAGATGGAAATAAGAAACACTGGAAACAAACATGACTAAGAAATTGACAAAAGCAAGGTAAATGTACAATATTTTAGAAATTACACTGTATATAGAAGACACCTCTAAAAAATTCTTTTTATGTTTTTACTTCTCTCAAAAAATCTGGCAAAACTCAGTATCTTAAAGTTGAAGCTGCTCTTTGTTACACTGCAAGGTTGAAATACCACCCAATATACGTTACATAAAACAAACAAAAAAACCAACCAAAACAAAACAAAATGGATATGTACTTGAAATTTGACTTTTAGAAGCAGTGGGAAAATTTTCAAAATAATAGTATGTTTGGGTAGTGGGGTTATTTTCCTCTCTTTAGAGCCACTTGAAAACGTGTTCATATTGACACACTACGAACTACAGATTCGCCTTAGCGAAAATGGTGTAAGAAATCCAAGCAGTTCTGCAATTAATGAAGCCAGGTTTCCTATGGCTCACAGAATCACAGAATCACAGAATGGTAGGGGTTGGAAGGGACCTCTGTGGATCATCTAGTGCAAACCCCCTGCCAAAGCAGGGTTGCCTACAGCAGGCTGCACAGGACCTTGTCCAGGCGGGTCTTGAATATCTCCAGAGAAGGAGACTCCACAACCTCACCTGGGCAGCCTGTTCCAATGCTCCGAAAACGTACATTCAAAAAAAATCTCTAGGTGAATTTAATCCACACAAACAATACAGTCCCCTAACATGCAAAGCAGCGTGCTAATGCACTCCAAACCCATTTGCATTCTTCTTTCACAGGGACCAGCTTTTATTATACTGTATTTTAAAAAGAAATAAAATGTAGCAAAATATTAATCTCATCATTACGCATTATAACAGTCCTCACTATATCTCCTGTTATGTCTGAAAAACGATCAGTATTGCCCCAGTTTTCAGAACTCCAAAGCTTAATAGGAGGACTTACTAAATTTTTTTGTCTGGTGATTCAGGTATCAGGCATCAACAAGTTCTCAGATCAAGTCCCTTCAAAACCCTCAGATACCTTGGCTTTCCAGAGTAATTCCGGAGTTCTACAGATCTGTCCTTCTAGCAACATGTGGAAAAATCTTTCTATACATATACTTTTATATATACACATACACAGTATGTCCAATTAATGTAACAGGACATGACTATGGTAATCCTCAGCCTATGCAGTTCCATCAGGTTGGACATCCCAGTCAGTAAAACAGAACTTACATCTATGCTGGGGCTTTAGGATTTTTTTTTAAATGCTATTTCAAAGCTCTCTGCTCTGTTATCTCTGGCTCAAAGGTAAGAGTTTTTTCTTCAGTGCAGATTTAGGTCATTTTGGATATAGCCAATATCTTACTTACATATGGGAATTGTTATAGCAAGAGCACCACTACCTCAATTTTTGTCTACAGCCTCTAGTCAACACCTGTATTGCTTTATCTCTTTGCACAGAAGGACCACATCACGTGGTATATATTTTACAGTACAGTTACAGTTTTCTTCCATAAAACTACCTACGAGTTATACTTTATTACTACTTTTCAGTGTTAAGGTTATCTGAAAAACGTTATTTGACATAAGTATCCTCACATTATACAGAGTATTCCCCTAACACCACAATGGTTAACCTAGATTAACCTTCACATAGTTAAATTAGCCTTTCATGTCTAATTATACCCTGTGATGGGATATATTAGTTCCAATCCTCGCGGCCATAAGGGACCTGTAGTTTCATGTGACCTCTATACATGGACAATAATCCAAATTAAAATCCACATGAAAGCAGGATCAAGGTCTAGACATTTTGGATTTTGTTCAAGTTTCCAAGGTCAGCTTAAAGATTTGAAGATTCTGCACACTGTTCTAGTTGGGAGCTCATGGAAAATTAACCTGTTTTAAAACTGACAGCAAGGAAGTACTCCGCAAATCATCTGTTTGTGCACAGATTAGCTTTCTATCACATGCTCTTATTCTGACAGATTCACTTGCTGTCCTCAGCTACTTGCACTAGCCATACACTCACTTACTGTATTGGAGAATATACAGAAGCACTCTGGAATGAGCTAATGATTTCGCCCAAACAACAAACTGCTGCTGTCCAATTGTTATCAAATAATCAAGCTGGCTTTTGATGCTGTGTTAATTTATGATTTTGCAAGTGATGATCTCCCCATCAATTTGCTGTTCTCATTTATCTGGCCTAATTCTGCTGTAATTTGGTTGTTTGGCAATTTTGTAAGTTGTTCAATTTTCATTTAAAGCCCAGACAATGTAAGTTAATAAAATTGTGTTAACTAATCACTAAGGAAATGTTAAACTCGTACAAAATACACCTTTCTTCTGAGATGTGCTTTGAGCAGAGACAACTGTTTTGCATACCGGACAAAGCTGTTCAGACTGAAAAGTCCATGGAACCAAGGGCAAGAGCTACATGAAATTTGGTCTCAAATCATTGCTGTGCACATTTCATTTGAAAATTTAAATATATTAAAACTATGTGGGTCTTCCTGCTACTGCTTTTCTCACACGGCAACTGTCCCTCACTACATTCCTCCTAAGGCCACATTTCAGTTGTGTAACTGGGCATGAGCAGGATGGAATGGATGGGCTAGGAATACTCAGCCAAAAATCAAGACATCTTGTGTTCTTAATGCTCAGCATCACCAGCCCAAAACTGCCCAAATTTTGCACAGCACCTCAAGCAACTTCTCTCTAGCAAGCTGCAAACTCTAAGGGCATGCCAGGTGGAGGAAGAAAATCTCAGTGCCAGAAGATCTTCAGCACAATAGCAGAACTCCAGCAGAGGACTGATGCTTGAAGTTCTTTCCTCTGGCTGTCATCAAGAGAGACATCTGGGAAAATGGGAGTTTTGCCACTGGCTTCACTAAGATAAGGACATCGCCCTTTAGATAGAAGGCATTCTGAAACTCCAGTGAACTCTGAAGAGAGCATTTGTTCAAGCAGGTCAGCAATTTCCCCCACTTCACACACTGCTTTTGCTGAACTGGCCCTGTGGTAACTGCCCTGCAGTGCTGCACGTCAACTCAACAAATGCATTTAAAAGTTGTCATTATTTTATGCAATCTGTATCTCATCCAAGTACTTTCGGCCCTTGTAATATGTTTTGATACTGTTTAACACAATGTGTTTTCTATATTCAACTCCTGACTCCCTTTTTACCTCTCTGTTCCACTGTCATATACAATAATAGGGCATTTGGTTACCATTTCTACCTCCTGAATAACACACAGAGTGGCACTGCAGCATTGCTTCCAGACGTCATCCCCTTTCACACCTGGCAGTCACTGTACCTACACATCACACCCTTCACTCAGTCTTCTTTCTGGTGTGTGCTGTCTTCTCCCACGTAGCTGAGAGCCCTTTCCCCACTCTACAGTTAGATGCGGGTTCAAAACCCCTCCTGCATTGCATGGCCACCTGGCTAAGAAAAGCAGAGGTGCCTGTGCCAGTATGGAAGGCTGCTACCTGCCCTATAAGGGCACAATCCAACAAACATTTACAGCCAGGGCAGGAAGCAGAGTATGCCTAAGTTACCCTGGTCTGTCATGTTGACTCACATCAAAGGACACCTTCCCCCAGGCAGCCCTCCAGGCTACTTCCCTGCTAACTCCAGCTCAGGAATGAAAATGCAAAGTGACAAGCCTTTTCCCTCTGATGTCTTCCCCGCAGGGTTAGCATTTCCCATACAGACCATCAGTTCTACCATAGACTTCCTAGAAATGACAAAGCCCCCAAAGTTCAATCTCTTCTCCAGCTCCAGTTCAATGGTAAGTCTTGTACTCTGGCAGGTGCTCAGCGGGTGCAAAGCAACACAGTCCTGTAGGATGGGAAAGGTGCTGAAAATCCATGAAGTTGTACCAGTTGTTACCAGCGGAGGATCTAGATCACTGTACTTACTGAGAGTTGGTTAAGGATCAAACCATTACTAATATTTAGTGTCTGTAAAGAGCTAAAACTAATAAAACATTCAAAACAGGTGGGGAAACATACCCTAAAGGAGAGAAGATGTAATTATGTACTATAATTTCCTAAAGTACTTTCAGCGCCCACATCTCAGTGTATGACTTTTATTATTAGTGACTTAAATGCATAAGTAACAAAGGACTACGCTACCATTTACAGTTCATAATTATGCCACATTTGTCTGCCACCACTGATTCACTAATACTAATTTTGTTTAACATACACTGTGTGGAGAGCTGTACAATAAATCTTGTGATATAAAGCAATAATGTTTCCCAGCCTTATCTATGTGATTTCTCTCATCTTACCCAGAATACAGTTCATCTTTTTCATATTCTCTATACACTGTTTTATGAATTAATAGCAATAAATGCATGTTTGTATTGCATAAAATGTGAATTATAGCAGAACTGTATTTGCTAAAAGGTCAGTACTGAGAGCATCTCACTGCACGGGGTATATCAGCTGGGAATCAAAGGTCTAGAAAGTATAAAATGTATTACCAGTGGAGTCAGAACGCAATCTAATTTGGCATTCTTTTCAAATATACACTGCTATGGAAATATTTTACTTGTCAGTGATTCTCTCCATTTGACACGGATATCATCTTTAACGTTATATGGGTACACTCTGAGATAAATTTTACCACTTGTTCTCTTAGCCCTATAACCATATCCTTCACTGCTGTATATCTGAATAATTGGGTTAGATTTTATATTAATTTTCACAATGGTCAATCATATTCTTACATTACCAGTCTTTGTTGTTGAAATCAATATTCAAAGTGTACTTTTATATTCTGCATGAAGTTTCTATACTTCTGTAACTAGAGTGTACATAGTTTGTATTATTCAAAGCTCCTACAGCAACTCCATGAATATCATAGTATTATTCTAAAATTAGCTTTTACGTGCATTTTACTGAAAGACATTTAAGGAAAGGATATAAACACAGTTTAGTCCAGACACAGTAATCTCTTCTGAACATGTTTTGGAGACAGCCAAAACTTTTTCCCCCCCCAGGTGTATAATGTTTTACAAAGTACTAGGCTTACAGAAAGGTTTAATGTTCTCAGAAGAGAATTGAAATACAGTGCTTATGCATTGCAAGAGATTGGTATTTCTTACTGACTTTTCCTTAGCTTTGCAAGAAACTGAGGACAAAAAATAATTCAGAATTTGTGAACCACAACATCCATCACTCTGCAAATGCTGTGGATATAGTAATACTGGCTGCACTTCTATCCACTGCAATCAATTTCGATCCGACTAGGCTTATTACTTACCTATGGAAGACAAGACTGCTCTTGGCCTGTTCTCTGGCTGCAAAATTTTGCCCTTTCAGTTTCCAAATATCACCAAAATATCAAAAATTCAACATCAAAACATCATCCTGAGCTGGCAGGCAAATTAGTTACAGGAGGTAACAACCTTCTTCAGAGCTTTGTTTTTTCCTTTCTTACCATCCTGCCAGTACAATTGCATCTATAAAGAAGTACAGCATGGACAAGTAGGATTTAATGATCCACGTAAAACCCAGAAGTGGAAGTCTGGCTGACACTTGATCTACCATTTATTTACTCTAGCTCAAACCCAGGAAAGCAGCATAGTAGCATTCAGCTCCGGCTCTGTTCGCAGTAGTATCATAAGCATGTGCTTAACTTTTATCACGTCATTGCTCTCATCCTGGACTTAATTGCTGCCTGGTTGCAGACGCTTTCCAGAATAATGTCTTTATGTCAGTTGTTAAGATTTATATGCACAAATTTAATGGACCAGTTCTAGACTTCTTTCTCACTAATGTCAATGGAGGGAAACGGTCACCCGAGACATCTGCACAATAGCAGGACCATTACTATACTTCTGACAGCTACACAGCCTGACTCTACCAACTCCAACTACACTGACAAGTTCCTTCTCATGCAAGCAGTCCCTTCCCACACAACCAGCAGCATGGGGAAGAATGACAGTTCTGCACTGCAATCAGTACTGGAAAAGGCAGACACACCCAAAAGCTTCACTGCACACCCCTAGATAAAGATCAAACAAGCTCATATTACTCAGTCCAAGCAGTATCTATTCTTTTGAATGTATATTTATCTACTGTTCTGAATGTATTATCTTATTCCTTTTATGAAATAAGAAGCATACAGCAAATGAGGGCTTATCTTGTACCTAAAAGATCTGGGTTGTAATCAGCTTTTTAATCAAGTTGTCAAGCCTCCAGTGCCTTTCAGATAAAGAGTGGTAAGAGATAAAACGTGGTTATGTCAGTGATCTCTCTGATGCCAAAAGTCCAGCCTTAAACCATCTTCATCTGTCTCTCAAGAAAGAGCAACAATTATCTGTCTGTACTCAAGATACAGCATTTGATC
>Ga0181612_182638_pt1 | contig 11318 bp, 8 predicted proteins | sample HoacroProtozoa21_FD_119630 | JGI IMG/M metagenome (GOLD analysis project Ga0181612, IMG submission 119630) | Hoatzin crop microbial communities from Cojedes, Venezuel. Combined Assembly of Gp0051906, Gp0051904, Gp0051908
TCCTTTTAATGCTCATTTACAAAGAAAAACTTAGGGTGTCATTTGAAAAAGATTCCTAAAGTGGCCAAAACTCAACAATAGTTACAGTCAAGGTGCATATTCTCTGTATTTTGATACAGACAAGTACAAATCTTTGCTGGTTATTTTAACAGCATTCTTCATGAACTTGATTGCCTTAATCTGCTTTTGTTATCTTCTCCCGTACTGAACAGATGACTTAATCCAAGTGATAAATAATCAAGTTTACTGTAAAGGGTTAGCAAAATAAAAATCCAAAAGAAACAGGTCTTTTTGCACTTTCTCTGCAGTCTCTTAGTCATGACTGGTGTCAGTAAGCACTACTAGACTCCTCTCAGGCACAACTTGCACACACCTAGGAAGTTGGGAGTATGATTCAGGGTACATGTTCCTTTCCCTCTGCACCAGGGATGCCTTTTGACCATCCTTTGACGGTACTATTTCATCCTAAGAGATTCAGTTCCGTTATACAGCCCTGGACTTGGGGCATTTAAGGCAGAATCATTCATTGCTTTCTCTATTTTATTCTGGTCTACTTGTTTTTCAGATCTGTAGATTGAACAGGGATTGTGAGATTGACAATGGAGTGATTTTTAATCTTCTGGACCTGCTGCAATATTGAGGTCAAATAGGTTTAAATCAAACCCCTAGACATTTGTCTGCCTTGTCCTTTTTATTTTCAGCCGATTCACACTAGCTATTACGTTTAGTTTTGTAGTATCATTAATGCACAAGACAGTAGATTTTTGAAGCTTGTTTTTTTTGGCTTTCTAAGGGGAAACACTACTAACTTGCCTAATTGTTCCATGCCTGGTTTATGATTAACTGAAATGTCTTGAACCACTCTGATGTTGTATACTATATCAGATGAAGAAGAAAAAATCCAACAGAAACTGCTGTGAAGACTTGAAAATACTAATTTTTAATGGCACTAATATTTAAAAAAGTATCTGGTAGTTACTTTTAATTCTGTTACCAACAAGAATAGGGATTTATCTGCAGTTCTGTGCTAAACTGATTTTGCATGTATTTTTCAGGGGGTAAAAAAAAAGTCACAGAACTTGAAACCCGTATACAAAACATTAGTTCAAATGGAATCTGAATCTGTATACAAGTAAAATCAGTACACAAGAAAAGGTTAGAATGAATACTGGAATTACAGCTTCTAGCATTTGCTGCTGTAATAGTTGCAACACATGGCTGCAAAATGTCCAGTGCAGTTACAGACTGCAATTTTCTGTGCTTCATTTACTGCTTTTGTTACTCCAGATTGCTAGGATAATTTTAAAATACAAATATTATTCCTTATCAGGTGGTGTGCTCTGTCTGTATCACCAGTCCATGATGTTATCATGCTGTAAATGGACCTCTTCCTGTTTCTTTGCCCTTTCAGCAATTCTAAAAATTTATTCTTCCCCTCTAATTGTGCTGTATAGGCTACCTCTGCATGGGCAGTCTGTTATCAACATCCAGTGAAAATGCTTGTTGTTACTCTGTCTTCTCTTTGGGCCCTGTGTTTCTGGCAATGTTGTAGTTGCATTTACTGCGACATTCTGAAACTGATCTATGAAAGGAACGTGCAAAGTTACCACTGCTCATAAGATCTGAAAATGAGAAATGGAGATTTTTTCCTCCTTCTGGAAGTGTCCAGACCTTTCCACTGCATTGTAATCAGTATTGATGGGACCTAAAGGCGGGGCTAATACATGGAAAATGAAATTTAACTTATTCAGAGCTATCTCTGAGTTCATACAATAAGCAATGTGAGATTCAGGCCGTGATTGACTTACACAGTTTCTCATCTGGGGAGTACACAGTCAGGGAGCTGGTTTGAGCTCATATAGAAAGAGAGGGCTGCCGTGTGAACAGTATGAACCTTCTTCATATTGCAGGGATTACCACATATAATTGTGACAAGAGATGCATACAGGAGGACTCCTTGGTTGTGTAACAAATTTCCACATTTGGAACTTCATTCCTAAAAATGAAAGAAGAAACTGAGGAGATTTCTCTTTTTTTTCAGCTGTATACGCCCAGATTTTTGTTAGGTCTGCCTTGCTGATCAGCTGTGTTCCACCAGAAGTAGTTTTGAGAGGGTTTTTTTTTAACGTAAGGCAGTTCCAAACCACAGCACTTGGACATAGTAGCATAGGTTGCAAGTGCAAACTATTGCAATTTTTTACACCATTATTACATATAACACAAGGGGGAAATGCCAGTAATAGTTGCCCCCTGTAAAAAAACGTAACTCACTTCCACAAAAATGGCAGTAATTTCAGATGGTGAGTTAAGGTTGTGCTTGTCAAATAACATGCTAAGTGACTTGTCTCTGTCCTATAAAGACCTACTTATAGCTAACCTATATTTTGTATTTTATTAGGTTTGTACTGAAGGACAAAAGAATTTTTGAATTGCCAATACAGGGCTTGCTGAAGATTGTAAATTCCAGTCCTGCTTCTAGGACTAAGGCATGCTTAGTACAGTCTACATCAGTGTTTGTGCACAGTTGAGCCCTGTGTTTCTGCATGTCAGACATCTAGTTAGCTGCTGGCCTACACAGAACACATGTAACTATCCTGGGGCTCCAACTGGGATGTAGGAGCACTTCACAGAAAAAGTGAAAGTTATGATGGTGGTGCTTGCATACAGTGGCCATGTAGAGCAAACGGGTCAGAGTTCATTGCTCTGTAGCAGTGCAGGCTTTCAGACTCTGAATGCAAAGAAAGACTGGGAGTTTGTTGTCACTATGAACAAGGAGAGATCATTTGAATTACTAAAAGTGCAGTTATCAATTTTTTTGTTTTTATTTTTACAAAAAAGGACGACTACTGTTGTGTAGTGATAGTTATTTGTCTTCTGTGGTTTAAAATAAATAATCTCAGAAAGGGATATGCCTGGCACCTTTACTGCTTTCTGTCAGTTGCATGGGAATTGAATTGAGAAAATGCCTGTTTGTTTGCCACGGGAATTGTAAAGGTAAAGCACATACCAGTACAACTTTTTTTCCTCCCCCTTCATCCAATGTGTGTCTTCGTTTTTGATCTAGGTTTTGGCCACTTTGCTTAGAAGAGTGATGTAGGGGCAGTCTTTAAATGTGGAATAGCTCAAAATGGTGAAGTCACATGCCTGTTACAGACTGGCATTATTTTAAGTGGTACTTGCATTGCTGTGTTATTTTAAGCTGTCCTGATTACTGATTAGTGGACAGGATATTTTCAAAGACGTGTTAGCTTTAATTGTCCCACGTTTTTTGGGGGGTGAGGAAGGAGGGCCGTAGGGGCAGCCAGGCCTTCCGGGGCGCCTCGCGAGCGTAGAGCAGCTTTCTGAGGCGGGCAGCCAGGCCGCCAGCCCAGGTGCACGCCGGACCCCCGGCTGTCATCTCGAACTGAAGGGGAGGAGATGCATACCAGACGAAAAAAAGTGCCTGCGCTCAGGCCCCAGCCTGCTCGCACTCGTTTGCTTCTCAACAAAGTGCAGCCGTGTAACACACGAGCCGGGGGGCTGGGGGCACGGCGAGGAGCGGCAGGCGGTGGTGCGCTCGCGGCTGCTCTCTGATCTCTTGCCAGCGAAACCTGGAGGGTCAGGCGGGCTGCCGCCAAGCCGCGGAGCCGGGGCCCCGGGAGCGGGCTCCGCGGAGCGCGCCGCCGCGGCTGCCCGGTGCTTCCCGCGCAGGGTGCTCGGGAGCTGGAGGGTCGTCTCGTAACCGGCCTCCACTGCCGAGGCCGCGCTGTGCGAACGAGTCTCTTTAGCACCGGGAGTCTGGCGCAGGGCCAGGCTCCCTAGTGACGCGGGGGGAGGCCGCATGTTTTCCGCGAGCGAGCACCGCATCCCTTCGCTTGGGATCCGGATCTAGACCCGAGCGAGGGAAAAAAACCCCGCGTTTTCCCGACGGCTGCCTACCACCCTTCGCGCCCCCAGGCAGGGCGTCACTTCCGGGGGTGTGGGCGGGGTCTGCGCCACCCATTGGGGCGGTTTCTGCTTGGCCGCGCATGGGCTGCTGCCCAGAGGCAGAGCCGAGGCCCCTAGAGCCGTGTGCGGGGAGGCTGGCAGCCCGGGAGAGGCATGGCGAGCGTGCAGAGCGTCCGCGAGTGGCGAGTGAGCGCTGCTGGTGAAAGACGGCTCGGGCCTGTGTCTGTTTGGGACCGCGCACAGGCCGCTGGTTGCAGTTGGCCGGAGTTAAACTAGCTTAGCAAGTTTGCAGAAGTGGGCAGGTGGTAGACCATTCACCCCACTTGCTGCTATATTCTCCAGCACGATTTTTGAACCCAGTACTTTTCATCTCTTAACAGCTGATTTTGCAATACAAAGTAAGGAATACAAATTACATCTTGTTGGTGAAAACTTAATGAATGGCTGCGCTGTATTCTGCTCATTCGGTGTGTTTACAAAATTCAGAGTTTCTTTTCTGAACCAACCTGAAAAAATCTCTTTAAAAACAGCTTCAGAGATCAAAGTGCCTTGCTTGTTGAGTGACCGTCCTCAGAGAACAATCTAAATAGCCTGAACAGCTCTAGACGCACTGCATGTATGTAAAAGGTGCCTTCTAGGGAAACCTGGATGAGCCTTTACCTCAGGGCCACGGTAACAGAGACCGTGTACTAGATTCCTTTTTAACTTTTCCTCTCCAACAGCTGTTTGTGATTAGCCAGGTGTGCTGACTTCAAAGGTGACAAATACCTGCTGGACTCAGAGACCCTATTTGGGAATTGCTTTCCCTCATGTGCTGTTTGATGGGCTTGATTGATTTACAATACAAACAAAAAATAAGAATAGAGCAAAGAAAGTGATCTGTAAGTGTTCAAACTAACAGCTCTGTACTGGCCAACATTCTTCCTGGAAAACACTGAGTGATATTTCATAATTTATCACTTTCATATGTTTCTTTTATATCTCAATTTAAGTTCAGGTTCTGCTAGTCTGCATGAAACAGCCAGTGTCCTCTTGTTTGGTAGTGTGATTGTGATAGCTGTCATTGCTTGGAGAAATAGTTATTTGCATTCTGCATCCAACAAAGTCAGTAAGAGCTTTGAAAAGTTACTGGGAATGTTTGCTCTGTGGAGCCGTTGAGCAACATTTGAACAGAACGTACAGAGGCACAGTAGCAGAAATGGTAAAAATACCCTGTCTTAGCCTCGGTGGTTAAAATACTGTTTTCTCCATCCCAGAGGATTTTAATATGTTCTAGTATCTTCTCTGTGCTGTTAGTTAACTCCAGGTTTTGACTTCATATATGATGAAAAACTCTGCACTTAAATAGGTCTAATCTAAGAAGTGGTGTGTGCAACAGTTCTGACCTCTAACGGTCAGAAAGAGCAGTATTCTCTGAGGCACTTTTTGCAAGGATTGTGAAATACTAGACTTTGTCATGACTGTGAGAATGACACTGAAAAGATGTAAAGAACGTGGTCCACCTTTATGTTCTACACTAGTGAGCTTGTCTCTCCATTCCAAGTCACAGGGAAGATTGTTTTTAATGACACTTCCATGTAACATAGAGAAAAAGAACATAATTTAATTGTAAAAAATTTGTACATTTAAAGTCTTTAGAGAATCTAAATCACATTTGAATTCCTTTAAAAGTTTGTTGAAGTAGGAGTTTGAAAAGGAAGGGGCAGAGAGATTGTAGAATCTGTAGTGAAGTTTAAACACATTCGATGCTGGTTAAGAAACTCCTGTGTTTATAATTACTCTGTCATTTGTTTTAGCTACACAGAAGCACAAAAATGTTAAGTTTGCTATCTGGAGATGAGGAGAGGGAGTAATTTTTGAGGTAAGAAGTCATCTTTTGGGTGGGACTGAGGATGCTGTCTTTCTTATTGCAGGCAAAACGAGCAGTACAGCGAGGAGCCACAGCGGTCATCTTTGATGTTTCTGAAAACCCAGATGCCATTGATCAGGTATGAAGAAGGGAGCCTAGTTTTGTTACAGCCTCTGTTGGGTTCTTTTAGGGTTGCTGAGGCAAGACTTAAGAGCATACAGGTCTCAGAGCACACCTACCTTAAGACATGCAGCTACTGACCCTGGGTGACATGGTGGTGTGATTTTTCTGCTCATCTTCTGGCAGGCAAGGAGCAATGGAGGTGTTGAGGATGTGGTAAAAAGAGAAAAGTTTGGGGAGTTATTTTTTTCTTCTAGCCTTTGGTAGACTCCAGAATCGAAGTCTGGGATTGGGGTTTTGAGAAAGGATGGAGTCAATTTTTTTGTATGCCATTATCTAGTCAAGGAGTTTTTCTTTGCCCAGCTCTGGGTACAAAACACAGGGTGTTGGGCCCTACCAAGCTTGTGATCGATAGTATTGTTGAGCAGCTGCTATTTTTGAGGTTTCAGAATGGCTTTCAAACCAGGTTCTAAACAAGATTCTTACAATTCTGTCCTGGTTGTGGCTGGGATAGAGTTAATTTTCTTCCTAGTAGCTGGTATAGTGCTGTGTTTGGGATTTAGGGTGAGAATAATGTTGATAACACACTGATGTTTTAGTTGTTGCTGAGCAGTGCTTACACCAAGTCAGGGACTTTTCAGCTTGTCATACTGCCCTGCCAGCAAGGAGACTGGGGGTGCACAGGAAGCTGGGAGGGGACGCAGCCAGGACAGCTGACCCCAAGTGGCCAAAGGGATATTCCATACCATATCATGTCATGCTCAGCCTATATATCAGGAGGAGAAGCTGGGCAGGGCCTGCTGCTCAGGAACAGGCTGGGCACCAGTCGCTTGGCGATGAGCAATTGTTTTTCATTTGCATCACTTGTCTTTTGGTGGGTTTTATTTTTCTCTCTTTTTGTTGTTTTCCTTTTAATTACAATTTATTATAATTTTTATTTTATTTTATTTTATTTCCGTTATTAAACTGTTCTTATCCCATGAGTTTTCTCACTTTTAGTTTTCCAATTCGCTCCCCCGTCCCACCGAGGGCGTAGTGAGCAAGCACCTGTGTGATGCTCCGTTGCTGGCTGGGCTTAAACCACACCAAAATCTTAGAAACATTTCTTTCTTCTTCACAGCTGATGATTTCTGGCCTACATATTTTGTAGACAGGCAGGGTTTTTCTTTTTTTGGGGTCTTGGTACAACTTCCATCTTTTCATTTGAAGTGGGTGAGGTAATAGCTTTGACAAGATCCTTCCAGCCAATTCTGAGTTATTTGAGTAGAGAGAAGAAACATAACAAGCACAAAAATAGTCTGTATTTGATTTAGTTTTGTTTTGAAACAAACCTGCTGTTTCTGCTACAGCAGGAACAAGTGAAGCAAACTATTTTTAAGTGCAGCCTGAATTTCTTGGGGAAAAGAGACACCATCAGTGTTTACATTAAAAAAAGCTGGCTTTAATTCTGAAATGAGCATCTGTTGAACAAAGGAATGCAGACCCTGTGCAATGGATGATTTGAGAACTGTGTTCTGCATGTGCGTCAAGGCTACAGCCTTGATCTTGCAGACATTCTCAGGGATATTTTTACCCCTTTTGTACACAGCAAAATTATCAGCACAAAAATGTAATCTGACTTTTTCCAGTTTTTTCTTTGTATTACAGCTTCCAGTTACTTTCAGCCACCCTGCTCTTAACTTGTGAAGCTGAGTTACTGCCTGTTGCTCTTTTCTCTGTACCAGCAGCAGCTGTCCTTCCTTGATTCTTCGTAATAAACTGGGTGCAACTCTCCCCAGTAGCTGGGAAACTAGTGTAGTGGATGATGGAATATTTTGGGTGTACCAATAAAATGGAAGGTTAGTGGCTTAGTGCAGTAGATGACAAAGTAGGCTCTATACGAGGACACAGCAGCAGCCTATGCAAACATTCCCAAACAGGAGAGAAATGACCAGACCTAGCTCTCATACTCGTAAGCATAGAGTTACTTGATTGGGTCCCTTCTCATGCTGCTCTGGACACTTGTGTTTCATGCATTTTGATTCTCAGCCAAAGTCTTGACAACCCTTGACATCAGGAGATGCTAATTAATTAGTCTGTAAAATAAATACCATTTTGGCAGTCACAATGGAATTGTGGAAAACAATGACAGATGGGTAGCAATGGAAGAAAAACTCACATGAGATAATCTGGAGTATCTTTGATGCAAATTAAAGCATCCTAAGACACTGAGGGGAGCTGTTTAGGAAGCTTTCCCAGGTATGCTTGTTACCAAGCAATAGATCAACTAAGGGAGAGTGCTTTGAAAGGGAGAAGTGGAGTATTATGAAAGGCGATCCTTCCTACTAGTCAATGAACAGAAATAGAAGGCAGGCCTGACCAGGAGAATTGTCCTCAGACAATTTGGTAGCAGAATTGCTACCAAATGAAAGGGCTTTGCATATAGATTTTGTGGGTTTTATTCCCATTGATCAGAGTGTCTGTTGCTGTAGCTAAGAATAAACTTTTATTTTTAGAAATGCTCTGTGAAGTCTGATTTATTTCTTAGTTTTACTTTTCCATAGTTCGAAAAGGAGTAACAGCACCCAGAGCATCATATTTAGCAAAAGTCTGGCAGTGTGTAAAAGCTACTGAGAAATCAGGTGAATTCTTTCTCAGACAAGAAAGCTTGAGAGAGATTATGTGTCTGGGAACTGTAGGGACAGTGACTGAATTTGGCCTTGGGCCAGCAAGCCTTGTAGGCACATAGGATCCCTGGATTGGATTCAAGTACTTCAGCTGTTTATTAGCTCTTTGAAAGACATCTGTCTTAAAAATAGTTTGATCAGTGTTCTCAGAAGCCTAGTAAAATACTAGGAAGAATCTGTTTTAAAGTTTCAGTGAAGTCTGTCACCATCATCTGGACAGATTAGGTAGAGTGCTTTGTAAGCAGGATGATAGACCAGTCGGTAATTTGTACGTATTTTAGCTGTGAGCAACAGGTAGATATCAACAATATAGATATGATATCTCTGCCATACTCTACTCTCAATCAATTTGCTCACACTCCTGTCATCTCATTCCTTTCCTCTGTACCATTTCCATGTGCTCGTCAGTGCCTTGCTTATTTTCTATCAACCAGCCTCTATACTAGGATTTTTCTTGTGGGTCAGAATAAGCTATATGGATTTATCATGTTGGTGAGATTTTGTAACAGAACAATTCTCTTGTCTTGTTATGCCCCTCTCTGGTATATAGTTTAGTGGATTGTTTTTCTGGATTTGTTGGCCAGAGGAGTTGTACAGTCTCCAGTCTTCAGCATCTGACTGGAAAAAGCCCTGGTCTGATGTCATAGTTGACCCTGCCTTGACCAGGAGGCTGGACTTGCGGAGTGCCTTCCCACTCACAATGTTTTCTTATTCTGTGATGTGGCCTTTCAAAAAAACTTAGCTGGACCTGGAAGGAAGTTTCAGGGGGAATTAAGCTATCTACTCATACGTTTTAGTCTTGAGGCCCCTATCCTGTAATCAGTAGCTCTGGTGGTCACTATAACCCAAATAACTGAGTTTGCTGAGTTAAACAGCAGATGTTACAAACTAATAAATTGGCTATGTACAAAGAGCCTGAAAGACAGGAGTCTGACATGAGAATGCTCAGAAGACGAAAGAAATTTTTATGTGAATAGTCTTAACTACAAAGTTGAAATTACAAAAGGTTCAGACCATGCAGCAAGGCTGTTTTTTTGGAATGTGCAGATTTTTTTTCTTCATTACGAGGTTTAACTTACTACGATATTAATATAAGCACTGGCACATAATGCAGTTAAGTTAAAGCTGCTGTTCAGAAATAACATTTTCTTATCCTTCATCTTAGTGTTGGTCAGTAAAACAAAAAAGCAGCTTAAGTCAAAAGTTTAATTAATGTTTAAGTCTGTGGAATACTTAAGTGACAGTCTAGGCTAGAAGAGAATAACTGGTACTTGATTCAATTCGATATTCATATTCCTTTACTCTTCTCTGCATTGTCCAAAACAGAGGTAGTTTTCCTGAAACGTGCCATTTGAGTAGATTATTCTTTTGTTCTAGCTGAACCAAGGCTCTGAGGATCCTCTGAAGAGACCAGTGGTGTATGTGAAGGGTGCTGATGCTGTCAAGCTAATGAACATAGTTAACAAGCAGAAAGTGGCAAGAGCAAGGATTCAGCATCGCCCCCCACGGGTGAGACTTTAAGAAACTTTATCTAGGTATTACACTGCTGTTACTTCATATAGTGCAGGCTAACTGCAATGAGTGTGAAGATGTTTTTATCCTGCCCATGAGCACTAATACATGTGAAATTCTGTTGACCTAAATAAATTGAGCAACTACACTGTGGACAAGCAGCTACACTTGATGTAAGTATAGAATCCACAATGTGTCTTCTGCTGTCTTTCATAAGGATGCTTTTGAATATATAAAGGGCTAAAAATTTTTTATAATAGAAGTTTTCCTTTTTCTTAAGTAAATAACTTAGTGATTGCACACTCCTGGTAGTTCAGATTGTAAGGTAGTCTGCCCTGTGTTAATTAATAATTCAGTGTGGTATTTAAACACAGTTTACTGGTATTTGTAATTGTAATACAAAATAGTTTTTCTAGAGCTTTTTTGAACACACTGTACATGTAGTTACAGAAGAAGAACAAAGCTAGAGGTCATCCGTGTCCCAGTCACCACTTCGATTTTGTTGTGTTTTTATGGAATTCTTCTGTTAAGAAATGTATTTGAGAAGTGAACCATTTGCTGAAAATTCAAATGCTGGTATTCACTCACTTAAGTATACAAGCAAACCTATAAATCATGAAAATTTGCGTTAGTGTGATTCACTCAGTTAAAAAACCTGGGTTTTGTGGAATCGGTTCAGAGACACTGTAAATCTGACATCTTGTGACTGGCATTCTGTGTATTTCATTCACTTGCAGTGGCATATGAAACCCAGGTTTTGTCTCAGAATCCTAGTTAATGAATAGAACAGTGTGTACTTTCACTTTTGCCATTGTGACTGTGTACATTTGACAATGACCACTGAGAAAGCAGAGAAGAGAAAGGAGCAACAGATTTGAGTATGATCTAAAGAAAGGAAAAATAATATTTTTGTTTCAATTTTTAAGCAACCCACCGAGTACTTTGATATGGGAATTTTCCTGGCCTTCTTTGTGGTTGTGTCTCTTGTTTGCCTCATTCTTCTTGTCAAGATCAAACTGAAACAGCGACGTAGTCAGGTAAGAGCAGTAATGGGATATTCACTGATTGTGGAAAGTTAGCTACTCTTACTTTGTCCTAGAACTTGCTCACTACTTTTGGAAATGCTGGACACTGACTTAGAATAGCCATCTTTGTGGAAAGGATTTTATCCATGGGTGTAGGCCTTTGGAAAGATTTGGAAATGTCTTCAAAGGAGATCTACATTGACCTGTGATGCTCACTCA
>Ga0181612_152407_pt1 | contig 11316 bp, 10 predicted proteins | sample HoacroProtozoa21_FD_119630 | JGI IMG/M metagenome (GOLD analysis project Ga0181612, IMG submission 119630) | Hoatzin crop microbial communities from Cojedes, Venezuel. Combined Assembly of Gp0051906, Gp0051904, Gp0051908
GGAAGTTTAGGGTTAAGGGTGGAGCAGATTGATTTTGTCAGACTTGCTGCCTTCAGTAAAATGCAGTTGCCAACAAATGCTAGCTTTAATCTTGTGCTTTTGTCAAGCATATACAAACTTGCATTTAATTTAGCCACTTTCCTGATGCTTGTTATGCTTATGAAGCATTTTATTGTTGCTGTTGTAATTCTAAATTGATTGGTAAATTTGTACCAAATACTTCCCAGTGACATAAGAAGAATCATTGAGATGTCAAATTAGCTGGGGAAAAAATACCTTGGTTAAACTTTTCAGGTAAGAATTTGGGGCCATTGGATCAGGATAAATGTTGTGTGTTCTAAGCACTCTGTCAGCCAAGATTGAAGCTTCTGCCAATAAGAAACTGTTAGTAACAAACACTTAAAAAAATTACCGGGATCTGATGAGGGAAATAAGTTCGTCTGACTAAAGTGTTACCGTCAGCTCTGTAGCTGAGTGAGGCACTGAGATTTTTTGCTTGATAGAAGCCTGACACCCATGTGGTTCACTGTTTAATTTTATCTTGGTCTGTGGGCAAAGGAAGGGCTTCTACATCCAGACTTGTAAAGCCGCTATTTTCCATGGAAATTATTTTTACTGTTCTAAAAATACATCACTGACACGAGTAGCAAAGTTTCTATCTAGACCATTCTCTCAAAGCCTTTGGGTCACTTACTCAAAAACTGGCTCACAATAAAAAGATTTTTGACCTTAAGGAAGGTCCAAGAATGGACTGGAATTTAGTTTAACTTGCTCATAGTTTCTGCTTTGGCTTTTTGAATACAACCCATTTTTTCTGCTGTTTAGTGAGGTGTCACTGCTAGAAAGCTTCCGGCAGAGTGAGCCGGATGGGCCGACCTTAGGTGAGCCGGAGCGGCTCCGAAGCCAGGCGTTCTGGGCTGTTGGCTGGCTCTGCTCGCCTGCTGTGCTTGTTGGAGATGCAGGGGACTGCGCGTGTGCCGCACTGCCTCTCCTGAGCTGCCAGGGGACATTCCTTAATTGAGTGTAAGAAGTCAGCATAGGGTGCCAGCTGGCCCGACCTCCTTCTCATGTAAAGCAGGGTTTTAGTATGTTAAAGCTAAGGTGGCTGAGAGAGAGAGAGATGCAGGTCAAAACAAGAGCCAGCAGGGAAGGTGGATTTTTTCATTACTTTACAGATATTAGGAAAAATGTTTTTCCCCTCTCCCGTCCCAAGAAAAGAGAGATCGATTTTTCTACATTCCCTAAAACTTGGAATGCAAAATAGATTATTTTTAGCTTATTCCCTGGGTACTGTGTAGGCTTCAGTCTTTGGAGTCATGTTGTTCCCTGCTTTAGCAGATACAGGATTTATACAAGCTCCAGAGAAAAAAAACAGGAGGAAGAAGAAGGAGATTTCAGAACAAGTCTCTCTCTCTTTTCTTCCCTGGTTTCTTTCCCTTTCTTTCTTCACTTACTGCTGGGCTGCTCCTGCAGTTTAAAAGTTTCCTTCACTTTGGCGCTTTCTCAGCATGAATCACTGCCTGAAATAGTGTGAACAGAGGAGGGAGAGATTAGAATTAATTTTAGGATGGGGAAATTAAGGCAAAGGGAATAAGATCCTGTGAGGAAAGGCAGCTAAGCTGGTCCCTAGATAGCACAGGAGGCCAGGCTGTAGCCACAGGGTTAAATATGGAGGCAGACACACACACACGTTTGGGGGTGAGACATGCAGATGGATAAGCTGAAGATTTCTGGCTTTCAGGAGGAAAGCCACAGCTGAGCTGGCTGCTCCAAGTGAAAGTAATGAGCTCCAAGGGTGACGCTTGGGAGTGATTAGAAAGAATAAAAATGCCCGTGGGGGGAAGCTGGCACTTGTGACAGACAGCAGACTTCTGACAATTTCCAAGGACCCTTGGGCAGCTTCACGTAATTGTTGTCCAAAAAGGAGCTGATTCCATTTGTCAGAGATGAGCTCCATCCCGAACACTGGCTTGTCTTTTTTCTCTTTGGAAGGGAGTCCCAGGTCTAACAGTTGAGTCCAGATCCAGTCTGTCTGTATCATGTGGATAGCTTTGCCCCTGAAGCAAGGGTGCTCCAGCTTTCCTTGCTTTGTATCTTTCTAACATTTGAATGGTCAGGCTCTCATTCTCAAGGCAGAGCACAGCGTGATGAGCTTATTTTCTGATCTCCGCAAGTGAGTAAGCAGGTTCTTCTTTCAGACTTGTCTGTAGGTGTTGGAAGTGGAATCCGTTACCCTTACGACCTTCATATGTTCATATATGTACAGAGTCCAAAACAAAAGGACAGTAATCTCAACGGGAATGTTTGGATTTATAGTTAACTAGTGTAGAGCTGTTTTCCTTGAGTCAACACGCAGGAATAAAACACTCTGTGTACAGACCTTCAACAAACGTACCTGGACTCTGACGGGAGGAAACATGCTGTAGGCATTAATAATGGAGCAGTGTTGACCACAGCCATGGGAATTATAGGCAGTGTGGCATTGATATTCAACCAACAATGTCTCACTTGTGTTTGGTATTTTAATTTGCTCAGGTGGATTTGCAGCTGCAGTCACCACACCTCTCGATGTAGCGAAGACCAGAATTATGCTGGCAAAGGTAAGAGCGAAGGAGGCCGGCAGACACGCAGGTGAATGTCTTGGGTAGTTGCTAAGTTTCTGTATGACCATTACAGAATGAAATCCAGCACCTATTAATAATGATTTCTGCTCTTGTCCTCAAAGGCAGGATTAGATGTGAACAAGTACCGCATGCAGAACTAATGAAATTGTTGTGTTCCTTGCCTTGTATTGCTCTTCTGGTCCTTTCCCAAAGGAGCTGAGAAGGGCCTGTGCTTGTGCTAAAATTCCAGAGGCTCACGCAGTCTCTTTAGGAGAAAATCCTCGCAGAGTCAGATGCCCAAAGTTAAACTTCCTGTTAGGGATTTATTCCTCTGGTTTTTTTGATAATGATTGGGCTTGAGCATGTGTGTGTGTCTTTTCTGAGGAGGACTTGGCACTGGATTTTCTGTCCTAAAATTTTAAGGCACAGAGATCATGATGGCTTACAGCTGCCAACCAGGGCAGAAGGAAGATTGCTGATAAGATTGGTAAGTTTAGTAAGTAGTTAAATAGCTAGTAAGTCCAGTGTTCCTGTCACCATCTCGCTGACCCCCGAGGAGAGCTAAGCAGCCACATAGCTAACGGCCCTTGGCCTTTCCCTGCCCTGAAAAGAGCTGTTGTGTTGGCAAAGGTCAGGCGTCCTGGAGTTTCTGTGGATGGTTTTCACCCCATTGCTCATGTCCCTCAGTACGAGGATGTTTCTTGTTGATGACATGCACCTCCGCAGCCGAGTCACGCACACCTGCGCTCACCGTGGCGTTGTGTGTCTCACTGCCGGGTGCTGCAGCTGCTTTGCCTGTGGAGAGTGTGGGTGACAGAGCTGCAAGAAGTGCGTTTCAGTTCTGCCTGCCGCTGCGCTCAGCAGCGCTGGTAAGGGAATGGCTGTGCTTTGGGATGTTCCGAGACCGTTCAGACAGCATCTTTATATTAGTCATCTCACACTAACTAGATCACACATGTAATTTAATTGTCTGTAGTCCTGCTGTTTGTCCTCTGTTTTACAGTCAAGGCCAATTTTCACATGTAATAGACTACTCGTGGGTTTTTTTTTTAAGTAAATTGCAAAGCTGCTGTCCGTGTGCAGTGAGCAGCAGAGTCGCTTGTTGGTGCTTTGAGAGCGTGTTTTTATTAACATCTCACTCCAGTGTCAGCTGCTGGACGTAGAGCTGAGTGTAGCGCAGAAAGGACGGGATACTCAGTTCTGAACTAAGCAGCTCTGTGACCTTGGAGTGATTGTTTAGTTCTTTTGTGCCTCGGTTTCCCTTTCTGCCCTTTGCCTTATGCCTGGAGACGAGGAGCTTTTGCCTGTGCCTGGGGTAAGGAGGTCGTTAGGATGTCGGTAATGGCTGTAATGTAGCACTAACCGGGGACAAGGAGCTCGGTAAGGAGCCAAACCTCTGCCAACAGCTTCCAGTCTCTCTCTTTCTATGTGGCAGGCTGGATCCAGCAACGCTAGCGGGAACGTTCTGGCTGCCCTTGGTGGCATCTGGAGGACACAAGGCCTGTCAGGGTAAGGACATGCTGCAGAAGCACATCTCAGGGGTTGTGTCTCTGTGTCTGTCGGGGGTTGGGAGAGGGCAGGACGGTCTGCTGGTGTTTAAATGCCGTCATACAGAAGAGACTTTTAATTGCTGTACATGTGGCTAGGGAGCAGCTCTCAGGTAGCTAAGAACAAGAAGGTCCCTCCAGGGAGGACTAGTGTCCTCACCTTAGCACTGGCTGGGAACAATGTCCAGGGAAGAGCACAGAAACGGGGCATTACTGGGGATTTATCCGTGATCCTATCTCTAAGAGGAGCTCCAGGCTTCGGAGCTGAGGATGGCTTTGTGTTTGATGGACTCCTCTCCATGAACCTGTGCATTTGTGTTTTGCATCCATTTAAACTTCAGGCGTGCACATCTTGTGGCGGTGAGTACCCCAGACTGGTCTGGAGGTGTGTGAACTGCCCCTCCTGAGGTGTCAGCGAGGGCTGGCGTAGGAGCCACGTGTCCCTCATGGACAGTCTTTTCCTCCTCCTGGCAGTTTCCTGCTGGTTTGAAAACCCCAGCCGCGTCTCCTCTGCTCCTTTGTATTCGCTGTGCTTACTGTCGATGCCAGCATGGTGCCGGCAGCGGGGACAAGCTGAAGCAGAAGGGAGGGAGCTGTGTGCTTCCTGACTTGGCCTTCAAGCCTCCTGTCAGGTCTGGGCTCAAGCACATGCCTGAGCTTGGGTTTCTCTGATGAGGCAGTCATTTGGAAAATGCAAGTTTTCTGAAACAGGCTTGAGTGCAAAGGGTAAGTCTGAGCCGCCGCAGAGCAGCTCTCCGGCAGCTTTTGTGCTGTGGCTGGAGTGTAGAAATGTTCTGGGCTTTCTTCTGACCAGCTGTGGAAGTCTGGGGTGATGTCGATCCAGTCTCTGAACTGCCTTGCTTTACCCAGTCCCGAGATGGAGAATTGCGCTTCTGACCTAGGGCTTGTGTCCCACCTGCCCTCGGCCTGGAAGAGGAACGGAGGGTTTCTGGAAGCTTTACCTGGGGCTTGTCACTGGCATTTCTCATCGGTTTTTAATCCGCTTGACTTGGCCGATGCTTTCAGGGTGCTGTTTGAACATTTGTAAACTGCTGCTGGAAGCAGCATGCACATCGCAGCTTTGCGGGAGATAGTTTTCTCTTAACATTTGATCTCTGCTCGCCCAACTAATAAAAGTTCAATCCTCTTTCTGCACATGTGGGAAATAATTCAAAACAAATTGCAGGAAGTTCCTGAACACCGATTCCAGGAAGACGTCCAGCTGTGCCCCCCGGCAGCACGCAGAGATGGGTTGTCTCAGGTTCGCTCTATGAGGTGACGAGGTGACCTGCCCGTGGATGAGGTTGGGGTCCTGTGTGGCTTGGTGGACTCCAGGGCATGTTTTGAGAGGGACTGGGAGAAGTGAGGCCACGTCTGCTGCTGGTGGCAGTTGAGCTCGGAAGGGTGTGAAGAGGCATGGGCTTGGCTGGGGAAACCTCCCCCTTTCCCCAGCCAACAGCAGAAAGTAAAAATGTATGTTTGTGTTCTTTTCAGGGTGTTTCAGCAGTGCCCTTTTCTAAACAACCCAAAATTAAACCCTTGCCTAAAGATAGTACCTGTGGACTAGGACCACAGAGAACACAATTCGATTGAAATCCAAACAATAAGTGATCTGGAGAAAAAGTAACATGTAAAGGAGCCCAAGCTGCGTCAGCTGCAAGGAGAAGGAAGAAAGTCTTGGGAAAAATAAACGCAGAGGTTGCCATGCCTGCTGCCAATTATAAATCTATTAATCAAAAACAATAAAAATGTCGGGCTTTTTTGGCCAGTTGCAACACAAAATGATTTATAGCTCCTCTAATAAATCTTGTACTTGAAGAGGAGGAATTCTGAGGGCAGAAAGACGCATTGCTTATTGCCACCTTATTAAAACCAGAGCACCGGGCTCAGCTTCCTGGTCTGCACCTAGTAAATCCCCCGGCTTCAGGCCAAGAAATTTCACATCCCTTTCTGCCCGGGGAGAGCCAGGCCTGCGGCGGGAGGTAGGGTCGGGATGGGGTGAGTGGATCTGTGCGCCTCTGCGCTCCTGCCAGCGGGGCAGGCGAGCCTTTCACGTGACAGCAGGTTGATGTCTTGTCCGACCGCGTTTCACGCGAGGAGGTGGTGATGTTTGAAAGCCGTGGATGGAGCTTCACAGCTCCTTGGCGAGAAAGGCAAGAGTTATTCAGCTGATAAAGCTGGTGAGACGGCTGGTCCCAGCTTGTGTGTAGGTGGGGACGGAGCCGGCGTTGTGCACCAGGCGTCCCGTTCCTCAGATGAGCCTCCAGGCTGGGGTGGACATGGCACGGTGGGCACGAACCGCTGCTCTCGGGAGCCCTGTCTCAACAGTGTGAGTGGTGAGTTGTTGCCCAAAATGCCACCCTTGCTGCTGGAACTATGGGACTGGATGTACTGGTGGGCTGGGAGTCCTGAAATGACGAGCTGTGCCCCAGCGGGCACGCACACGGCTGGGGGGGGCACACGGTGTGGGTCTGACCGCTGCAGCCGGGCCTCGCTGTGGGGAGTAAACCTGATCCCGGGATTTGTGAACCCTGCCGAGCCGTTCCTCGCAGGGCTGGGGAGAGCGCGGCGTGCCTGTGCCCGAAGGCCCGCGTTGGGTCTTCGCCAGCCTCTGACATTCTCTGCGTTTATTGTCGGTGGCGAGAAGCCCTCCAGTCCTTGGTGCTGGGTCCGACCAGTAACCGGGGGATCTGCTTAAGCAAAAGGGAAAACCCAGGTGGGGGGAGAGGAGCGGCAGGGTGCCGGGTGGCATCTGTGCAGGCAGGCAGCGGATACAAATGGGCGGCAGAGCTCTGCCCACCGGAGTGCTTTCTGGTGGGGCCAGCAGAAAAAACCCCCAATTTATCTCGTCTGCTGAGGAGGGCCGGTGTGGCCCAGTGGGGACTGGTCTGGATCAGGCCTGCAGCAGAGCTCAGCTCTCTGGGTTCGGGGCCCGGGGCGGGAAGCGGGGATGGGAGAGGTCACGGGTGGGAGTTGGGAGAGGGAAGCTGGGAGGAGCAGGGCCAGGGTTCTTGGAAGCGATGGTTGGTAACAGGTTGCCAGGGATGCAGCTTCAGGGTAGCTCCATTGCGTGCCCCTGTCTGTGCGGTAGCGGTGTCCGGAGCGGGCTGTCCCGTAGGCGCGTGTCTGCCGCCGCGCCCTGGGGAGGGCTGCCTGGTTCGGCAGGAGGCACGGGCGCTGCACCGCGGGCTTTCCCCCAGCAGCGCTCTGTCCATGCATGCCTTGTACAAATTACTCTGTTTTAAAGCTGTCATTATGGTAATAGACCCAATTGCTGTCTAGTAAAACCATAAAATGTTTCCATCTGCCTCTGTGCTCCGGGCTCCTTAGCAAAGCTCATGACAAAGCTGCTGCAGCCGGAGGTTTCCCCCGCGCAGCGAGTGGCCGGGCGCAGGCGGGAGCCGGGAGCTGCGGGGCAGCCCTGGGCTGCGGGCATCTTCCGCGCGGCCGCTCGCACCCGGCATTCCGCCTCGTCCCGCCGTGGGCATGTGGAAAAACCCGAGGGCAGCATGCCCGCGGAGCTCCGCCGGAGCGTGCTGCGAAGGGCTCCCGACGTGCGGGCGCTGAATCAGCGGGGGAACGCCAGGCAGAGTCGAGCCTGATGTTTAATCCTTGCTCGCAAGGAGGGAAGCCTGCGATCCTCTGGGAGGATCCGCTGGCCTGCCCTGAAGCTGTGAAACCGACTGTGAGCTGAGCTGTCTCGAGCAGTCGGCTTTCCAAGAGCTGTTAGGATCAGGCACCTCAGAATCGCGGTGGCTGGGCCCGCAGCCGTTCCTGCTCGCTCTCCTGCTGCGCGGAGCAGGGCTGTCTGCGCTGGGGGGCTGCTGGCGGAGAGATGGGGTCCCTCTGCCGAGGCTGGATGGGGCAGTGGGGGATGGGGCGCTTCCCAGCTACCTGCAGCCCTTCGTGGGGATGTGTCGGAGCGGCTCTTCCCGCAGCGTGGCCGTAGCCTCCTGCACCTTTGCCTCAGCAAAGTTCTTCTGAACATGAGGAAGAACTTCTTCACGCTGTGGGTGATGGAGCCCTGGAACAGGCTGCCCAGGAGGTTGTGGAGTCTCCTTCTCTGGAGATATTAAAGATCCCCCTGGACAAGGTCCTGTGCAGCCTGCTGTAGGTGACACTGCTTCAGCAGGAGGGTTGGACTAGATGACCCACAGAGGTCCCTTCCAGCCCCCAACATTCTGTGATTCTGTGGCACCGCAGGGGTGCAGAGAGGGGTTAAAAACCACAAAGCTTGGGAGTACCCTCGTAGGGAAGCCCAGAGAGGCTCCTTCAGTGAGCAGCGGGGTGGGATTTAAGACACCGGCAAGAGAGAGTTTTCCTTGGCTGTGTTTTCCGAAGCCCCTGCAGCCAGCCGTGCGGTGCCCGCTCGTACAGACAGAAACCGCTCTTCCTTCGCCTTTAGCTTGTTCGCAGGCGTTGTCCCACGGATGGCAGCCATCGGCCTGGGAGGCTTCATCTTCCTGGGGACGTACGAGAAGACTCGCCAGCTGCTGCTCTGACCCAGCCCGCCCGGTCCTGCCTGCCGGTGGCCGCCCAAGAACTGGAGAAGCCTCTGGAGAAGTCTCTGAGCTGGAGGAGGAGTCCGCCCGCGAAGGCAGCCTTCCTCCCACCGCCCCTCGCCCTGCCGCAGCAGCTGTTCAGCAGGCTGAGCGCCGCTTTCAGCGCGAAAGAAAAGCAAATCCTCTAATAATCCAATTTCCCAAACATGAAATTTTCCTGCATGGAAAGCGGGTGAGGTCATTGTAAGCATCGTGCCAAAAAAGTAACGTTTGGGGGGTAAACAGCTAATTACGGTGGCTGGGAAAGGCGTCACTGGAACCCCGGCAGGGGAAATGGTTTGCAAACCTCCAGCTCGTGGCTGAGTGGGGAGGCTGAAATAAAGTGAGTTTTCATCATACAGTGGCACCTGCCTCATCACACGGGGAGGGCTTTTTGATCGGGGAAGGGGCCGATAGAGTTACAGCCCGCTACTCTCCAGCAGCACCAAAAGTATTCCGGGTCGGGAGCGCTCTTTGTGAGAGACAATAATGCGTTTGTTCTGATCTGAGCCGTGTTTGTGAAAGTTTATATTCCTGTTTATGCCTACAGGTGCTCAGCAAGCATTCCTGTGTGGTAGCCAGTGCAGCGTTCTTAATTAGACTCACATTTCTCCAGCAAAAGCAGGCGCTTGTATGATTTTACAGCTGCTTGCGCGAAGCCACGCAGCTCTGCCTGCTTCTGGCCTTCCTCCCTCAGCCGCTGTCGGAGCGGGAGGGGGAAGCGCCGAGGCCCCGGCGGGAGGCCGGGAAGGCGAGGCAGGGCCAGCACGCGCGTTCCGCTGCCGCCGGACGGCTGGGGGCTGCCAGGCCGAGCCAGCCTCCGCCGCTGCGCTCGGGTCGGCAAAGAGGAGCTGCAGCGGCCAAAATGGCGCAGGGACGAGCTGGGCCAAAAGGCGTCCCTGGGATCACTCGATGGACGTTCTCACCGGAGTCGGGATGGGGGGAACTGGCCGAGGTCACGCCAGCAGCCGGGCTCGGCTGCGCTGGTGAGGGCGTGGGGGTGTCAGCGTGGGGACGCTGGGGCCACCATCACCCTTGCGCATGGGTGGGAGGTGGGCGCTGCCGCGGCGTGGGGTGGCTCGGGGCTCGCTGCGTGCTGGTGGGCTGGGGAGGGACCGCGGAGCCCGGCTGCTGCGTCGGCCACGACCCGGGGGCACCGCACGCGTGCAGCCCTGCCGGTGGCGGTTGCGCCCGTGACACCACACTCTCCTGGGTGCTGCAGTTGAACGGCGGGGGGGTTCTCCTCCTTAGGGAGGCCGGGGCAGGAACAGAGCCCACCCAGCCCCTGCCCCGCGGACAGGGCGCTGCTCGGACGCAGGCGTGGGCCAGCCTCACCCAGGCTGGTGGTTTTACTGCACTGTCATCCCGTGACATGCTAATTGGACTTCATTTTTGAGGCTGAAATGTGGAAAATAATTGGCAAACAAGTAAAACAGACAGAACAAAGGACATAATTCTTAAAAATAATCTTCAGTTAAAATGGGGAATTTCAGCCAAGTCCCATACTGGCTGGTTAGTTCTACCCGTTCCCATGGCACGGTGCTGCAGTGCTTCTTGCCACTTTCAAGGTTGTCTCTTTAATGAAGTTGTGGTTTTTTTAATATATGTGTATAGCAGAACCAATTTTAGAGGTTTGGGAGGAGTGAGATTTATTACTCTGTCTTAAAAGCTAACATATTTTCTATTAAAGCTCTTTAAACATGGTGGAAAGGGTTAGCACTGCAGTTGGTGCACTTCATCAGTTGAGCTGAAAATAATCCCGCCTTGTAAGTAGTTCGGTTCAAATGCTGGGTGTTTGTTGTTTTTATTTAATATTTGCATAATCAGGTTTTGTCATCACTGTGCTTTTTTTTCCCCTTACTTTAAAAAACCAGAACCCCTACCAACTAGCCAGAAACTGTTCTAGCCAGCCTAAAGGGAGGAGAGCTGGAGCCCAGGCACCCCCCCCATCCCGTGTGCGATGGCTGGGCGCCGCACGCCCAGCGCCGCAGGAAGGACCTGGCCCCTGGGAACGGCACCAGGCAGGTGAGAGCCCCGCGGGCGCCCAGGGCTGGTCTGCACACACCGGTTTGGCTGATCCTGATGAAAAAAACCATCATGCTTTTAGTTATGGAACATGGCAGGGAAAGACCTAAAATTGTGTTTGGTTTTCCCTTATGGCCTGTTTGCCTTGAGGTCTAGTGAGGTTTTATTTCAAGTTTACTGAAACTTAAAAAATTAATTTTTTTTCCATTACTGGGATAATGTGGAATAACAAAACTTGAATCTTGGACCAGGCACCAGCCTCCTACAGGCTCATTCTTTCCCATTTTAAAATATTTTACCTCCTGTGTGTGTTAGGGGCCCTATCAGTCTCAGGAAGTCTGCTTTACACCCAAAGTTAGAATTCGGAAAAGGACGAACTTACTTGTTTTTTCAAATAGCTCTTTTCCCATAAACGGAGTTGAAATTTTTAGTAAAAGCAGGAATTCAAGATTATCTCCAAAGTTGCCCCTAGCATTTCCCTACAGGGTGGGGTTCGGCTTTGGGAAAGCCAGAGGTGTTCACAGCTGCAGCGGAGCCTGGTGCTGCCCTGGCCCTGTTTTTCTTCCATCCTCACACACACACACACGCACCCCCCCACCC
>Ga0181612_100105_pt1 | contig 11315 bp, 19 predicted proteins | sample HoacroProtozoa21_FD_119630 | JGI IMG/M metagenome (GOLD analysis project Ga0181612, IMG submission 119630) | Hoatzin crop microbial communities from Cojedes, Venezuel. Combined Assembly of Gp0051906, Gp0051904, Gp0051908
GCCCTTTTTTTTTTGCCCCCGTGAAGCGGCGGTCAGGGGGGGAAGTCACTGGGGGGAAAATAGCTCCTCATCCGAGAAAAGCAGGAAGGGGAGAGCAAAAAGTAAGGTTTCAGGATTTTTTTTTTTTTTTTTTTTTGGTCTCACATACACTTGGTGCTATAGCTCCTGTCTAACAAATCAGGTTGGCTAAGGGGTGCAGCAGAAAGACACGAGCTGGGGGTCTCCAGCTTCCCTTGCTGTTCCTCTAAGGCAGGTTAGTTGAAAACTAGGACTTGTCCACAGTAAAGAGTGACAAAGCACAGGTAACCTCTGTTACAGAGCAGCAAAGCAAACAGTGCCAATTTTTCAGCCTGTCCTCTTCAAGGGAGGCTGGCTATGTCTCTCTCTGGAGGCGGACCAGAAGGTTTAGGGTTGCTTTCATTGGCTTTTCCTTCAAACATCATGACCCTGCAAAACACAACAGACAACACCAATGAAAAAAGCGGGTGCATCTCTACCCATCTTTAGGAGTGGGATTATTTTATCTGCTGAAAAATAGCATCTGCCTTCTATGCAAAGGGCATCCAATAACAACCAGAGGGGAGAAAGCCATCAGAGGGCAGTGCTGCCAGCCTGGCAGGCTGCTTGGCTTTTCCAGCAGCTTCCAGGAGCGGGTTCCCAAAGCCTCTGCTGGTTTTCCTCTCAGAGCCCAGAGGATTAGCACATTTTATTTAGACAGCCACTTCCGAAATCCCCTGGGCACACACTGCATGCCAAGCGCTCCTGATGTGTAAAAGCAAATACTGTCCCTGGCCCACCTTGAACATAACCACACAGCAGAACATTCAAAAGCCAACACCAAGCAAGCAGCAGCAATTACAGCCAGGAAAGAGGGCAGAGACAAGGAGCAAGGCACTGGCTAGAAGAATCCCAAGCATTCTGCAACCACCAGCACTGTCTTGCTCCCTGAGGACTGCAGCTACGCTGGGAATGCCAGCTGCCACGCTGGATCAAAGGACTGCACAGCTCTTCGGACAAGTTTTACATTTCTGCTCCTGCTCTAAAGAGTCCAACAGACAATGGGGCATCTGTTAGCAAAAGAAGGGACCTGTCTGTGAAAGCTGCTGCAGTTGGAAGGATGGAAGATACGAGACAGACTGCAGGCTCAGCCTGCTTCCATGGAGAAAGAAAGGAGGAGCAGGGGTGTCAGAAGTATGAGTGTGCTTGAAAGAGGAGCATCCCAACACACAGACACAGGGCATTCAGTGGGGAGAGGTGAGACTCATTGCCAGCAAGCACGTACTGACTTAGAGGGACCACATGAGAGGTGGGAGCAAGGTCCTTCCTCCCAACCTGTCCTGAAAGCTGGCTGCGTTTCTAAAGCTGCCTTCAAAAAGGGTTAAGGGGCATGGAGAGGAGCAGCTCCTATTCACGGCAGTTACAGACACAAAAGCAGGGCCAGCCTCTGTGGCTGTGAGAGAAAAAGCCAGGCTTCAAAGGGGCGGAGATGGAGCCAAACAAGTTTTCGGAAGCCATTTGTTACAGCAGGACTTTCAGAGCCCTGTTGAGAGGGCAGAGGGGGCCGTGGGAGGCTGGTGCTGGCAGCCTGTACCACAGAAAACCTCTTCCAGCACAAGCCAGCTGTTTCAAGCATGTGTTCTCTCTCCATCTACTCCCAGCCTCTCCAAAACCAGTCAGGGAGGGAGCGTCCTGCGGGCAATGGGAACCAGCACTGCTGGTGCTGGCAGGACTGTCATTCACCGCTCAAGTCCTGCCACCGTTCGCAGTGGAAGCCTGTGTCCCCAAAGCCAGCAGGAGCCACAGGGAAGAGACAGGAAGACGTCTGGCAGCGCTGAGTGCCTGCACGCCCTCGGGAAAGGGGGAGAACCGCTCCGCACAGAGTACGTGGGAGGAAGCCCGTGCTAACACACAGCAGGCAGCTCCGCTCTCAGCGCTCGCCACTGCTCAGCCCAGACATGGCCTTCTACACCCTCACGCATCTCTCTGCAAACTCCCCCTTCACAAGGGTCCTCGTCTCCCCTCCACAAGCACCAAACATGCACAGCTCCACCTCCACCAGGTAGAACATTTCTGCTTCCCAGCTCCCCAGCACGCCAGCTCAGGTCCTGCGTCTCCCCCGCTCCCTCCCAGGGACACTCACAGTTTAAGCACAGCAGAGCGTTTCCCAAGCATCACGTTGACAAAGTCCTGGTATGAGATGGTCTCGCTAACCCCTCCAGTCACCTCAGAGATCATCTTCTTCAGCTCTAGGTGGGTCTTCGGAGCCCCCATCTTCTCCATCATCCTTTTGACAGACATCAAATCTGCAAGAACAAGGCAACTGGTGCTGTCGAGAAGTGACCACACTGAGCATAGACCCACCCTAGGGATACAGCGATGAGTTCGCATCTCAGACCACCTCAGCTGCAGGCTCTGGGGCTGACAGCACTTCCAGTACAGCTTACTGCTGTCAGCCCCAGAGCTTACTGCTGTACTGCCCAGTACAGAGCATCATTTCCCGTTTGTGCAGCTCAAGATAAAAGCATCATGCACACAGAGGAGAGAACTCTCCAAGTGCTCCATAGACACACGGGGACTCTGTAGCTCAGAGCATGGTGCCAAGAATAACAAGGATGGGGAGGAGGGAAGCGATGCTGGGGTTAAAGCCGGAGACAAACAGGCTGTGGGGAGCAAGCGTGCCTGCCCATCGCCACAGGCCATTTCCTTCCATTGCTCTGCTGCCAGCAGAGACCTGCGGCCCCTTCCCTCCGGGAAACGGCAGCACAGCCCAGAGTCAGGCCTCCTCCAGCTCCCCGCAGGCTTGACTCCAGCTCCAGGGCTGCTGGAGGAGGGCAGTGAGGCAGCGGCCTCCTGGAAAGGCACAGCATGCGAGTGATTACACTTCAGCATCAGTTCCAGGCCTGCAGAAGGCTGGATCTTTACATAACTGGTGCTTTCCGGGCCCAAATCAGGGCCGCCCAGCTGAGCCAGACTCACACCCAAGTCCTCTGCTTCCCTCTGCTCCCCTCCCAAAGCAAAGAGCTTCTCTGCACTAGAAGTGCTAGTGGTTTTATACAGCTTCTGCCTCAAGCCAGGCAAAACCCAGGATTGTCCAAGCCCTGCAGCTTCCCACCTCTGGAAATGCTGAGGATTGAGAAGACCACCTCAGTGAAGAAACAGGGAGAACAACAAAAGCATTTAGAGCAGCAGGAAGTGGAGGAGCCAAGCAGAGACTCAGGAGGAGAACAGGACTGAGAAGAGCTTAGATCTTGACAGATGAGAATAGACTGCGAGGCAGGGGCTGGAGAGCCAAGGCTGGACACGGGAAAAGCCCACAGGTTTTCCTCCTCAGCAACATGAGTATAGAGGGAAGCAGCAGATACAGCAGCAGATGCTGCCTCAGCAGGCTGCTGCTCCTCCAGCCCAGCACCAGCATCCCTGAGTGACTCACCAATCTCGCCTTGGTTGTTCAGGTCAAACTCCATGTACTTCTCTGGAAGAGACACAGAAGCAAGTTAGCAGGACACTAGAGCAGGGGGTGAGCTGGGCTTTGGAGCACTGCCTGCTTCGAGCAATGAAATAAAAGATTCGGGCATAAGATTGATATACTGGTGAATGCAAACAGTTCAGAGAGGGAAACCATCTCAAGACCTGATTTCAGCACCCTTATCTCAATTCCAGGGCTCTAGAGTTAAGTGCTCTTTAATTGTGGCTGAATGAAAACACTGGCATGAGAACAAGGTATCAGCTAACCATGAATAGCATTAAAACATTTCCAGCCAGAAAAACAAAGCTCTGGAACAGCCTTTTAGAAGGAGTAGCAAGGAAAACAAAACCCTGAGCACTCCCAAGATGAAGCTTGATCGGATTAGGAGGGGGATTAAATGACGTAGCTGCCTGCCATAGCAAGGGACAAACTCTACAGCCCTCCCAACGCTGTGCTGCACTCCCAGAGCAGCACCTGCCAGCAGAGATGCTCAACGACCACATCCTGAGGGCGAAGCCAAGAACGTGCCTAGGAGCAGTTATGCTGGAGCAGCCTGTTTGGCCTTCCAGCCTGCTGTCCAACATTGCTGAAGGGGGCAACTCCAGCATCCTCAGAGAAAGGCAGAGCCTGCTCAGGAAGGTCTGGTTAGCTTTGCAGGGCAAAAGCTCGCATGCTATAACAGACAGAGCACTGATTTGAGCTAGAAAATTCAGGATTTCAGTCCTGCACTGCTTCTGGCCTTTGGACTGGAACACCTGTGCTTGCTACCCACCCCACCCCCTCCCTCGCTAGCTGCTCCCCATTTAGACTTTAAGCTCTTCAGGCAAGGATTTGTCTGTCTTGCAGACCGTACAGCTCCTAGCACCGCAGGGGGCCCCCCATCATCTCAGTTCTGCTAAATGAGAGGAGCAAGATGCCTGCTGCCACCATCCATCCACGCTGAGCTGGAGAAATCACCACTTGCCCTGCAGTTAGCACTCACTCCCTGGAACAGCCTCGGGGGACTCCAATTAAGTGAGAGCTCCCAGGCTGCTCCTTTCCCCAAAGAGAAAAGACCTTTTGCCTCTGCTCCAGCGACACCGGCAAGCAGATGAGCGTGAACGGAGAAGTGGCAGGCTAATTTAAGGAGCCAAAGGGAAGAGTGGCTATTTCACACCTCCCAGCACCTGTGCTTCTGAAGGACAGCACTGGGTTAACCAGACAGACGGACAGCTACAGGCAGCAGGCAGAGGAATGGCTCAGCATGTCTTCACCTGGGTCTCAGCTGGTGGATTACCGCTGTCACGAGCAGACCAGGACAGGCCTATGGGAATACCACGTACAAACCGAAGCTGTTCATGCTTCAGGCAGGAATAAAGCTCTCCCTTCAAGCATTAAGCAACCAATCCTAGATGAATTGGGGCTGTCACACATGTGTTTAGGGGCCAAAGCAACGCTTGATGTGGAACTGGCTCTCTCCACACTCTGCCCCACTGTAATAACTTGTACAAATGAAGTGTCACCTCCCTGGGTAGGGGTCAGGCACCCCAGCATGTGCTCAGGGACACAAACTCTACTCTGCCACGTTCGTGCCCAGTACATGTTTTCTTTTCTTCTCAGCTGACGCATAGCAAAACACACAGGGAACAGAGGCAGCTTTACATCGTCGTGCTCTGAGCCTCTGCTCACACATTCATCTTTCCCTCCCATCCCAGCTGCAGGGATTTGGTGGGGCAAAACCATGCGTGGTCCCTCCTCTCGCAAACACATTCACAGAAACACTGCACGGGGGCTCCCTGGGCCCGGCTGGGGTGGGCAGCGGGAAGGACGGCAGAGAAGAAACGCTCCCCCCATCATCCCACAATGAGCCGATTGTTGGAGGAGCTGGAGGAGGCGTTGGAGAGTGGGACAGGCCACGGAGACAAACTCACGAGGCAGCAGGAGGAGATGCCAAAGGCTCTCGTTACAGGGAATTCTGCGCCTGTGACCTACAGTTGCAATGTTTGAAGAGCCCCGATTGTGATGGGAAAAATAATGCGGAGCTGCAGCCAAAAGCCAAAGCCATACAAAAGGCAACAGAAGAAGGATGGGGAGCACACGAGGCTCCTCTGTGCCCAGCAGGGTAAGGGATCACAAAACCCCAGCCAGCTTCTTCCATGCTGAACTGCAAAGCCAAAATTCAAAGGGAAATAGCAGACGCCGCCTGAAATGGAAGCAAGATCAGGTTTTATTTGGCTAGAGCCAGGCTGAGGACAAACCTTGAGGGCAGTGTGATGGAGAAGGCATGTTTTCTCAACTGCCTTCAGCCGCCGCTTGGAAAGAAAGTGGATACACCCAGAACAGCCCTGCCAAATCTTGTCCTGTAACCACTTCGGGGACAAGCTCCAGTGGACCCCAGGCTTTTGAGCTGTTTCTTTATCCTCTACCCCAAAACATCCCAAATCTAAGCCCCAGATCTGCTGACACACTGGAGTTAGGCTTTGGCCAGGGCTAGAGACACATTACTGCTGTTGCCTCCAGTACCAAGGGGCTTGGGAAGGACCAGATCAGACTGAAGCAACTTCTGGGGAGAGAAAGTCCCCAACTCCTTCAGCAAGAAGCTTAGACATCTGCTCTGTGGGAAGAGGTCCTCCTACTCATCGAAAAAAAGAGCCCAGCTACTGCATCGTCCATTATACCAGCTAGCTTGTCTAAGTATCTAGACAGAAACCATCCTCCCTTGCTGCTCCCCGGGGTTTTGCCCACGCAGCAGGTTTTGCAGTAATAGCAGCCGCAGGGGAGGATGTCTGCAGGGTGACATGTCCCTGCCCTGCAAGTGGGGGAAGCACAAAGGCTCGTGTGGGAAAACCACCTCTCCAGGGAGTTTCACCGAGTCCCACAAGCAAGGGGGAGGCATCCATCCCAGCTCTGTCACTTGTATTTGGCAGAGCATCTCAGGCTGGGAAGATCCAAGTGCTGAGGAAAATAATCTGTTGAGAGCAAATAGTCAGCCTGAAAGGGCAGGGAAACCCTCCAGTTCTCACCTTTGAACACTGCCAGCTTCTCCTCCAGATCTTCTTCATCACTGAACTTTGGATCACAGAGAAATTCCTAAAACAGAAAAGAAAGGATATCCCCAAGGTTAAAGACACAAAGGAAAACACCCTAGAGGGCTTGTATGAATGCAGCATTGCCCAGAAAACCAATTTCCAGAGAGCCAAATCTGAGCAACAGTGTCAAGAAGCTTGGAAATGGGTTGAATCACTCCACACCTTGTCATTAACATTCCACTGCAAGGGGAATGCCTCTGGTGTCTCAGATTTCCCACCAACAACTCAAGGGAGGACTGGAACCCTTGTGCCTTTGGAATAACTGCACGAAACGCTCTCTTCTTGCTCACCCAAGGTTTCAGCTCCCCACATCTCTGCTTAAGCACACACAGCACGCGGATGAGGCACTTATTCCCAGAAAGGGCTCCTATTCCTTCCATCAAGCACTCTGATCTCAGATTTCAAACTCTTGGATAACTCTGAGGGCTAGCAAATAGAACAGCCAAAGTTTGCAGAACATCACGCAGCAAGAAAGGACAGGTATTTTGCAGGCAGGAACAGGCTCTCACTCTCTCCAACTGCCCACTCATTTTTCCCCCCTACCCTGCTCAGGCTGGAGAGGAAATCGTGGGTCAGTTCTGGTCACTCGTCCCTAGCCCCACCTCATGTACCTGAGAGGACAGACCACAACTTGCACAGCCAGCTCCACTGCTATGTCCTGCCAGCAACATCCCCCCCCGCCCCGGCAGCTGTGAGCAGCAGGGTCTAGCTCCTGTCCCTGCCCTCCCACACCGCCTAGCTCCAGCAAGCCCAGCACAGCTTAATGACTCGATCCGTGTTCAGCAACAACACCACATTCTTCAGCGCAGAAATCATTGACATCTGCACAGCTTACACACTGCCTGTCCAGGATAAAACCCCTCCAGGGGTTAGAGTGGATAGAGGGCTGAGGCTGTTCCCTGCTCTGGGCACGTGTTCCTCACCTCTGTTATTCATGCTCCCAGGGAAGGCAGGAGCAGGTCCCCAAGAGACTAGGATCTCTGCCACTGGTAGTACTGGTGCAGTACAGTCCATTACACACACACCCCCACACACAGAAGAGGAGCCCCATCTGCAGACACAAGAGCATCAGGACTGCGGGAGGTCCACACAGCCACCAGTTACCCAAATGCCCTCCAGAGCATGTTCTCATTTCTTCCAGAAGGAAGACCAAAACCAGCTGTCCCCAGGTGCGATGAGCTGTGCCACTGTGGCTGCTGGGCCAGCTCCGGCAGCGCTGCAGCCCTGAGCGGATGCCTGGTTCCTGCTGCTGCAGCCAGCCACGAGCCTTTCGTGCTTGTTCGCCGCCTGCCACCCTGACCCTGCAGCACGTGCTCCGGGCCCCTCCAGCCCACACACCCGGAGTCGCTCCCTCCTTCCTCGCTGGGACAGAGTAGCCCGGACCTGCCCATGGAGTCCAAGTGCCTCCAACCTTCACTGCCAGTTAACCACCACTTTGGCGGGTCCTTTCTGCACAGCTGACCTAAGGTTTTGTAGGAAGCCCACTAGGACAGGAATGGCTGTCATCCCCTCCTCCCATCTCCCAAACTCCAGATGGGACACCAGAGACCATGGTCACTAAACCAGTGTGACACAGACTTCCCCTATCACCATGGACACCAACTCAAATTGAGAGCTGTGGCGAAAAGCAATGTTCCCAGTTCCTTCTTTCACTTCCCTTTGCCAACTCAATTTCATTTATCTCAGTTATTTCTACCCAGGGGTATCGTTTGCCAGCCCAACACAAAGGGCCCAATTCAGCTTTGAGACCTGGGCTCAGCCAGCAGCAGAAGTCACCGGAGAGCAGAGTCATGTTACCTACAGCCATTGCCCCTGAACAGCCTCTCTAGAAGGAATCTGCCAAACATCACTGAGAACCAAAACAGGGCCAGAGCATCTCCCTGCCACCAAGTCACAGCTTCATTCCTGCCCTGCAGGAGCAGCAGACAGCTTCCACCTACCAGCACGACGGGGGATGCGAAAGCAGAGCGCAGTATTTCTCCGGGAGCAAGAAGCCACACAGAAATGGTGAAGAGCAACAGGAATGCTACACCCATACATGACAGCTGAGGGACATGTGCCCAGGGGTCCAACAGCCCCTGGCAGCATGGTATGAAAGCAGGATGGATGACACTGAGCACCCACCTAGGAGCCAGGTGCCTTGCATTTCAACTGGAGGGGAACTGGACAGCCCACCAGTGCCACAGCTCTGCTCCAGAGCAGAGGAAGCAACAGGGGAACGTATTTCAATGGCATTCCACCCTCCACATTGTATTTGAGCTGGGCTGTAACTGCGATAAGGCAAACTCACAATAGCACACAGGAATCCCGTCCCCAGGGCCAGTGACTCAGACTCAGCCCGAGTGGCTGAAGTTCCTCTTAGAGCCCTTTGCTAAAGCTCCCATTTTAAGGGACGTGTTCTATTTATAAGAACTGCTTAATAAGCCCCAGCCTCTCCCCCACTCCTGCCCTGAACAGCCTTTCTTGAGCACTGAGAATTTTCTAAGCCAATAAATTCAGCCACGCAAGTCCCAGCTACCTGCAAGACAACCTGAGCAAAGCCAGATCCTTCCTCCCTCTCCAAAAAGGCGTCTCCAACCAGAAGGCCAAGCTCTCACCGGGTTCTTGAAGAGTCTGACACCAGCCACCCCGCCTGCCGGGGCTGGCAAGGGGCCGAGAGATGCTCGTGCCTGCCCTGGATGGGAGAAGCAGGCACCTGCTCTCCAACAGGCTGAATTCCTTCCCCGCAGCGCATTAGAGGGTAAAACTAGGTTGAAACTAATCTGTGCTGGATTAGACTTGCCACCTTGATGCACGAGGCTGAACAATGTGATCGCCGTTCCGCAGGAATGGGGGAACAGCCAAAAGTGGATCCCAGAGGAGCGTTTCAGGCTGGAAGAGCGAACTCAGTTCTCGGACTCAGCTGTCCTTCAGCAGCACGTGTGCACTCAGGACGTTGCCTGCCAAAGACCCGTATCCCAGCGAGAGCTCTGGGCTAGAAACCAGCCAGGAAAACAGGGCTGGGAGGGAGCTAAGTGTTAGGATGAGACAACGAGATTAAGCCTGGAATTTGGCCTGAGAGGTTTTATTAGGAGCACTTTACTGGTTTGCAGCCCTGGGGCTCTTCAGGGGTTGGGAAACCCCCTCCCTGGCTCCAGCCACAGTATCAGCCCAGGTTTACATATCAGCTCTGTGTCAGATGGAGATGTGAGCCACTTTGCTGTATTGCTTGCTCTCACCCAACTTCCCCATCGCCACTGCCCAGAGCAAGCAGGGCCCAGCAGTATGGGGTTTGCTGCCCAGAGCCGCTACAGCACAACGGATGCTCAGGATCCGTGGGCAGCCACTACCCGTGCTATCTGCAGCTTGATTTCTGGTGGTTCAAATTCCCTCTTCTAGCACCGAGCCAACACACTGGGCAGCAAGGACATGAACCAGCAGCTCCCACCTCTGTCAGGGGGAAGTTACGTAGCTTGTTTCATTATTGCCATGCCTCACCCAGAGAAAAAAGCCTGCCAGAAGCGATGGCTACTTAGGGCAGAGATAGGAGCCTGTGCCCTGTGTGGGAGGCAGAAGAGCCCCCAGACCTGGGACATGGCAGTGGCCCACCAGCAGCATCCAGGGCTTCCCAGACTCAGTGCTACAGCTCCCATCAGCTGAAGGATCACGTATCCACTCCGTGCCAAGTGATGCTGGAGGACGGCTCCGAAGCAGCAGAAACTGCAGCAACAGGTACAACTCTCGGCCTTCTTCCCCAACCCCAGGGTCAACACCACCTTGGCTATGGGGGATGTGTCAGACCCATCTACATGCCTCCTTGGCACGGGGCATGTCGTGCCTGCCTTCCAGCAGCAGGTTTCAAAGGCTCCTTTTTAGCCAAGTGCTCTTATTGTACACCTTACGCCACAGCACCTCTTTTCCCACTCTTATTCTGCAGCACCTCCTGGTTTCTAATCACGTAATTCCTTCTCCAGTGACCCACATAAACTTCATCTCCACTGTCTCACCCTTGCCTGGAGGAACATGTTGGCACTTTTCACTGCCCAGCTAATGTGAGGGCAAGGCAAGCCCACTGTCCCCTCCATCTTGTGCAGCTCTGACTTCTCCACCTGTAACACTGGCTATATCAGAGCAAGTGACCATTAAACCCACCTAGAAACGACCCTAGAAATCCCACCGTTCGTTGTTTCAAGGTTAAAACCTTCTTTTCGCCCTCAGAACTGCTCTTGGCTGGGAGGGATGCCAACGGAGCTGCCCCTGCAGACCATGCCAAGCAAGGGACGGGGCAAGCCCAGAGCTCCGGGCAGAGGACCTTGCCTGACCCTGGCGTGAAGGGCACGCAGCCCAGTGCACTTTGCACTAATCCAGGAGCTACCATTCCCCCTGCCCAAAGCTTCCGACACATCCAACCGCCCTGGGCTCCCCGTTCACCCGCTACAATCAAAAACGAGCCAGGCTTGAGTCGGCTCGTCTGGGCAGCAGCAGCTCCTCGCTCCCGGGAGAAGAGACTGAGCAGAGGAGAGGCTGAAGCCCCCCGGGAGAACAGTAGCTCCGGTTCGTGTTGGAGCACGTTCCCAAAGGGGCTCCGGTGGCTGCCGGCCGCCGAGCACGCGCAGCCCCCGCGGGGCAGCCCGGCTGCGGGGCGGGGAGCGAGCGCAACCCAACCCCCCAGACCCCCGCCTGCCTCCTCCGGCCGGATCTCCCCAGAAGGGGGCAAAGGGGGGGGGGGGGCCGGCTCCACCGCCCCGGCCCTCCCCCCCCCCCCCCCGCCCCCCACCCCCGCCCCCCCCCCCCCCCCCCCC
>Ga0181612_131396_pt1 | contig 11315 bp, 3 predicted proteins | sample HoacroProtozoa21_FD_119630 | JGI IMG/M metagenome (GOLD analysis project Ga0181612, IMG submission 119630) | Hoatzin crop microbial communities from Cojedes, Venezuel. Combined Assembly of Gp0051906, Gp0051904, Gp0051908
CCCCGCTGCCCCCCGCCGAACCGCCCGGGTGAGGAGTACCTGCCCCGGCGCCGCCATCTTGCCCGCGGCTCGGCGTCGCCGTCGCCCAGGGAACGGGGGCGGGGCCCGGGCGGTTGACGGCGCGTGGAGATCCTCCCCCGGGAGCCAGTCGCCTGCTCCCAGCCTGGGCAGGCGCCATTTTGGCTTAGTGGCCGGTTCGACTCGGCGGTCTCGCATGAAGAAGCGCGTCAGGCCTTTCCCCTCCGCAGGCTGCCCGTGCGCAGCACTGTCACAGGGCGGATGCCTTGAGGGTAGCCCAGCATCGCCCGTGGGGCCCGGGGCAGGCATGGCCGAGGGGAGCTGCCTTCACAGCCCCTGCCCAGGATGCAGCTGACAGGTCCCTTAGGTGCCCGGTGGCATGCCACCTGGGAAGGAGCCTGCATGAGGAGGGGTCCATCAGCCTAACGGCTCCCCCGGATCCTCTCGGTTCTTTGCAGCCTGTCCAGCCAGTCAGTGTCACGCCGGCAGTTGATAAACTGCACGGTTCACAGAGCAGCCACCACGGGTGGTGGTTACGAGAAGGGCACAGGAGCGTAGGGTCGTGGCGTGGAGTCTGTGAGCAGACCAGTCCCGGCGAGGAGGCAGCAGAGGAGCTTGGAGGCACTCGTGCGCCCCAAGGGCCACGTCTGCCTCCCCGACCCAGTGACTGCCAGCTCAAGGCCTGTGTGGAGAGACTTTATGAGGCAGCGGCACAGGAACATCACGCACCATGAAGCAATGTTTCCATGCCCGTTTTAATTTAGATCTTGCCGTTTTCATAATCCAAATAGTGCCAGTAACTACTGTAAGCATTGTTTGAATAGCAATTACAAGGATAGCATCATGCAGTTATCCCTGCAGTTACCCTAACAACATCATAACATTTTCAGCTTCTTGAAAACCACATTCGAAACTAAATACCTGAACCTAAATATTGTCCAAGAACATCAACACCAATTACTATAGCTCAGATGTCAGCAGGTGTAAATCAGCATGGCTTTTGGGACCAATGGAAGGATACAGAGTTACTCCAGCTGAGGATCTGGACTTAAATGTTCCTCTTCTGTGTACAATTTAGGAATAATTTACAAATTACAGTAAGCGGAAGAAGACACAGACACTGAACTGCATTTTCATGTCGATACACATCCGTATTTCTTGTTTCGCCTCTTTGTTCTATTCTTTTTTCTTTTTTTTTAAACTTGGATGGCTAATAAACTCAGCTATGCTGAAACATTTTTTCTGTCAGCTTTGTGTTGCATGCAGACTCATAGCAGCAGCAACAATTCAGAGTAATAGCACTTACCTGGAAGATCAAATAAAATGCAAGCATTTGGTGGGTGAACAGTAATGAGAACAAAGAAAAAGCTAACTTACTTTGCAAAGTTTATTGATGTGCTGACGGAGCTGGTATGACAAAACAGTTTCTTTGTAGTGCCCCACATAAAGCAGTGACCTCCTGCGACTTCTGCAGCTGTTTCAAGGCCTGCTACTGTTTCTGAGCAGTTTGCCACTTTCTGAGGGTTGTCATCATCAGTTTCTTAAAATGTGCAAACCACTAAGTACAGTACCTGTATCTTAGCTGGGTCAGAAGAGACGAGAACCTGCCTATTACCCACTTAGATTATGATTTATGATTTGAGATTCAACATGTACGTAACTCCTCTTCCTGCTCAAACGCCCTGACCCTCACCGACACATGTACACCAATTGCACTGCCAAAAGGAGTCAGAAACCTGTTTGAATGAGGTTCAGAGAGCTGGATCCTGCAGTGTTTTGTGGAATTATTCATGGTATTTTAAAGAATTGCTTAGCTCTGTAGAGCCCACACTGTGAATTCCCACAATTTGTGCCGTGCTCTGTAGCTGACAGCAGTACAGCTGCAGTTACTTCCCCTTTTACTGTGTATATAAATCTAACCAAATAAGAACATTATTCAGAGCTGCAAGCACTGCACACAGTAAGGAATTAAACTGGGGAATTAAATGTGATATTTGGTTGCAATATAACATTGTATACATTCATTCTGATGTTATCTAGTCGATAACAGGTAGAATTTGGACTTAACCCTGCATTCCTCTGGTAGTGACAATGCCCAGCCACCTCCATGAACATTTTCAATGTGAAAGACATGGAGGCTCAAAGCCCCTAGAAGGAGCTAATTCCATTCCTCTCTCTCAATATTAAAGAAGTGCATTCTTTCTTACACAAAACCTGCACTGAGCAAGTTGATTGAAGCTGAGCACTGATTGAAGCTCAGCCCACATTTTGAGTAGTGAGCTCCTAAACTTCCTATTTTCCAAGTTATTTTTTTCTTTAGATAGCTGGTGTCACAAAGGTTAGATATAAAAAAAGATACCAACAAAAAAGATTGAACAGTAGCATTAAGCCGTTCCTTCTGATTTCATGTGAATCCTTCATGTTTACAAAACCCACACTGGTATGCATGTGTGAATATTTGAGGCAGCTTTTTGTTTTCCTTCTAGTGCAGGACAAAGTGCAACACAGAACTAGGAATCTTAAAACTCTGATCTAGTCCCTTCCTACTATAGGTAACCACGGCAGATTTTCTATGGCTGTTGATGGTCACAGACACTCCAGGTCAGAAGAGAACAGCAGCTCCCGCTATAGAGCTCCTGCTTCTCCACTGTTGTAGCTGTGTTAGATGCAAAGGTTCCCTGGTGGTGTTGCTTCCAGCGTGCGTAATTTAAACAGCCCATATTTGAAAGTCTGGGCTTACACAGTGTTACACAATAAGTGATCTTCTACTTACCTGAGAAGCAACCAGAGCTCAGGGTTCTGAGGTTGATTTGCCAAGGCTGGTATCACCCAGCACACGAGCACCTTGAAGGGAACACTTTCCTCCTCTTCTTTCCGTCTTTGATCAAAGCTCTTCAGCTGCTGATGGTGCCTGGGCCACCTCTAGCCTGCTAAAGACAAGCATGTGGCCCACTTAGGCTCAGCCCTGGCAGGGCCTGGGCACAGAGCTGGTTGCTCTCCTCAGTTTTCATCAGATCCTGTTTTTCATTTTGCTAATGATGCAGAGGAGCATCATGAATACAGCAATTCCAAGCTGCTCCCTGCACAATAAACCACACTGCTGTCTTCCTAGAAATACTTTCCTCTTCCTAACTAGATCATATCTTCTGGGGAGGGAGCAGACTCACCTGCGTCACTCAAATCCATGACAGAAGGGCAAAGAAGGTCACAGCTGCAGGTGAAGCTCTACAGGGCATTGAAGGTGTAGGCCACCTGCAACTGGAACAAAAACAGCAGTTGCCAAGAGGGCTCCAGAATATTCCACTAAGTCCTACAGTTTTAAAAACCACGGTGATTCAGTCTGATTTTGTTACTCATTTGCAGAGGTCTTTACATTTCAGCAAGAAAATGATTGATTTTCAGAAGCCTTCTTTCAAAACACAACATTTTTATAAACCCTATGCAAACGTTCAATTGCAAATATGTTTCCGTTCACCTTTAGTTAAGCATCACCAAGCACGGTAATTATACGTGGGCAAATTCAGGAGGAAAAGCAGATGGAAATTCCTAGTGGAGCCTCGCTTGTTACAGCAGCGTCAGATGGACGTATAGCTTCCCTGGCTGCCAGCCCTCACGACAATAAATTGCTTAAATTCTTGCCCTGTGGGACGAGGATCAAAAAAACTTGGGCACGTGTGGAGATCTTGCACACAGTGTTTGGGTTTGACCCTCTTCGTAACAAATGGGTTATTTGTGAACACAACAGTACATTAGTGCTACAGGGCTTTTAATAAGGAGTCACGCATTATTGTACATAGGTGCATTAACATAGTAATTAATCATCCTCTCCTGGCTCCTTTATAACATTCATCGCAGATACTTTATCCAGGAAACAGTATTCCCTCTAGGTAATGTTCTTCTGTTTTACATATCATATATCTTCAGAGAAAAATTCAGGGCATGATTATGTACTAGAAAAAGAAACACATAAATCCCAGGTTGTCAGAGAAACTTGCTTTTAAAACAAAAAGGTAATTCTGCCATTTCTCAGGCAATATCCAATTAAAGTAAGATATGAGTACAAGAGGATAACTGCTTCAGTGTATCAGCAGCAGGGTGGACAGAGTCCTGAGTTGTTTAGGGAGAGATGCTGCTTCTTCAGGCTCACCATTCTTCAATACAATCTAGCTCAGAATATCTCACTGGCTATTTAATTGACAGGTGGGCAAAATTTCTGTGTCATTTGACAGCGATTTTGAGAGACTTGTGATGTTAGTATTTGGCCCAGGAATAAGAAAGTACAAGTTAAATTTAGCAAATCGTAAATTTTCAATTATTCAAAACAATACGCATACAGAGAAATGAAAGAAGTAAAACTTGTACTCTGTCAATGATTCCATTATCCTCTCCCTATAAAGAGAAATGGCTCAATGAAGGATAAAAGCAACTATTAGATTGATTCTATGCTTGGTCTTAGCCAAAAGACTGCTATATCTAGTGCCAAGAAATTGAACTGGGGTTCATAGAAATCCTAGAAATTAGATAGAAAAGACTTAAAAGGACATGTAGTCCATCTCCAGGGGACCTGTACTTTTTCTTGCCAACAAGAACTTCAAGAAGAAATACGGATTTATTTAACTCAGTAGTTCAAGATAGTCCCTTACTACGTATTACATTGTAGAAGTAATATAAATGTGCATATAACATTGCAGTATGCTGCCAATATGAACTAAGAAAGCTTAGGATTTTCTCCCCTCTAAATACCTATTAGTTCAAGAATCTAAGCTATTAGACGTGATGCATAAGATAAAGCAATATGGACAATTTAGAGCACAGCTATTGCAGACGACCTACCCTCAAGGTCACCAGTTGCTAAACCAGAACTAATATCTGTATAGATCTAAAGGACTCCTCGCAGTCAGCATTCAGACCAGAACAATCCACTAAGAATTCCCAAATTCAAGGCAAGAGACAAAAAGAACAGCGCAGGCCATTGAGTGTCTCTAAGCCCCTCGGGACAGGAATTGACTTTCTAAGTTTTACACAGCTGTGAGCACACTGTTGACAATGAACAAACAAATAATTTAACATAAGCTTAATGTAGGTCTTTGAGTTTACTGAGAGCACATAGGAAAGCATCGTTTCACTGGCTGAGAGCTGTATTCTTCAGGGGGACAAGCTGTTCAGTACAGAACGTGCCAATTAATGCAGCAAGGAAAATTACCTGAAGGAATAACACAAATTAAACAACAAAATATATCATAATGGCAAGCAGAGATAAAAGTTGTTGAATACAATTTTACACATATTTACAGTTTTACATGTATTTATACTATACGGAAAATATATGAAACATATATATATAAGTATTGTTTTTATACAATACCTATGCATATATTCTTTCTTCAGACTACCTTTTGATCTCAGATTTGCATCTCCTCTATGTCTTTTCTAAAAATACAAACTACCATTAATCTAGACAAGTTTGCATTGACTGGAATATTAAACTCCATGCAAAAGGCGAGACATCTGTCCTTTGGGCAGACTGTCTTCAAATTTCATTTTTATAGTCGAAACTTGACTTTTCAGTTTGAACTATTGTTTCATTTTGTTGGCAGACCAAAGAAGACAGAAAGGCCCAACTGTGTAAAGTAAAAGCCTGAAACCACTATTACATCTTAATAACATAGCAAAACCTGCAAAAAAATATAAGTTCACCGATTCCATTGTCCTTGCCCTTTTGCCCCCAAATGGGAACATCATTTCTTTCAGAGATTTCATATTTTACTTCTTTCATGTCTTTGTTGTGAAGCTCTATTGATTTTTTGCCACCTTCTCCATATGATGTTAACCAGCTTTTAGAATAACGTGTAACAATTTAGGGCAGTAAGTGAAAAAATACATCCGGCTGAAATTACAGGGGGATTTTCAACGGAGAGACTATAATTACCCAAGACACAAGTTAGCTTGTATACTGGAGCTTATGAAAACCATCTTTTGAAAAAAAAAATGCCCTGTGACTTTCATGCCAGCCTAGATCTGTGTGCAACATTAAGCTTATCACTATTTCTAGTTTAAATTGACCGTATTTTTTCTTTCTGTGTTTGTGAACAGTTTGCTCGTTGGACTACACAAACAGCTTCCAAGGTGTCTTGGTATTTCTTTACTTATTTAATATGGACTGGCAAGCCTGGATTACTGGAACATAACACAATGTGTAAATGATTTCTTGGAGTAGGATCGCTGCTATAGCAGCAATACCTGGAGAGTCAGTACGGAAAGCACATCTCCACTTTACAGAGTGAGGTCTACTCAAGAGAGTGAAATTTGTCACTATACAGTCCAGCAAAAAATCTTAAGTGTCCCTGTCACCAGAACCAATTAATAAAATCAGGGTAGATGGCACATGTGTCTTCTCCTTGTGTACTTGGAATCACGGAGTGCAAATCCCAAGGAGTGGATGAGCACGCTCAGGAAGAATGTGTCCAGGTAGTGTCCTTCAATATCTAAGCATATCTAAACTGCGATCACTAAGCAGTATGGTTAAAATTACGATGAAGCTGTTTGTTATTGCCCTTCGCCTTTTCTTCCCTGACTCATTTGAGGTTATGGACTCATCTTGGCAGAGTACATTAAAATAAAAGGGTATATAACTCAGTAGTCAGTCCTGGGAGCACTTTCCTTCCTGGATGCTGAATTTGAACTATCTGCTGCGCAAGCAGATGTTTATAGAGAGCTGCACGGAGGAGTTAATGTCCATATTCACTCCAGAAAGATTATGTAGTTGCATGTAAAAAATGAATTTGCAGAGCTCTAGAGAGCTTAAGTATATTACTCCTAGTAAAAATAAAACTCATTGAGCAGAAGACCTGAGGCCAGCACATATATTTGTGCTAATACCACTTTAACTGTGCACCAGCTCTGCCTGTGATGTCATACGGAACAGTCATGGATTTCTTCTAGAACTGAGGTCAAATGCTTCCATAAGATATTTATTAATTTATTTAGTTGAGGCAGAATCTAAAATTAGCCTCTTGGAGAATGAAAGTCTAATTAGTCTAACCCAGTCTAAAACCCAGTCTAACCCATTCTTCAGTATCTTGGAAGTCAAAATTCAAAGGAAGACAAAGATGGGTCACAGCTCAGGGCAACCAGTCCTTCCCTCAGCTTGCGCACCAGACATGCTCTGTTGATACTTGTAACTGTTGAGTTATGAAGAACAACGGCGCATTTTGGTCCACAGGGAGCAGTTACCCACATGCTTGTCTTAGGAAATTTAGAAGCAGAATGAAAACCTCGGTGCACCGTTTGCCACTGTTCCTTGAACATGAGCTTAGGCTTTTCTCATTTACTTGAAGAGAAATTTGAAGGAAGATGATAGAAGTTAATGGAGTTTCATTATTGTAAAGCAATGTAAATGAATCATCCTCCTTGTTTTAACATCTGTGAACACAATCTTCCTCTTCCTTGCAAATAAAACGTATGAGATTCTGCTCAAGTTCTCATGCTGTTTGGCATCTGTGCATATACTGCCAGGGACATTCAGAACCGTTTACATTAACAGCAAATATTATTTTTACTCTAAGGAAGGGAACATATCCTTATTGATATTCAGCAAGTGGTGCATCGTTGCAACCAAGATATAATTTACTCACTTGTCTGACTGGGTTACATTACTCCATGCATTCTGTAGTTTCATCTGTGAAAAACTGAACTTTGGTTCTACTGTTGTCATTTCCCATAATTCTTTAAAAACAATCTGTGGCAACAGAAGAAAAAATAGCTCCAATAGAAACTGCTTCTGGGGATGGCATTTGAAAGGACATTATTTAGAGTTAATGAATTAGACCAAGAAGTGTGTCATATTCTTTACATGAGCTGTGAGTCAGACTTTGTATACAAGTACTTCTTCCATTTGTGTACTTTGTAAAGGCCACGACTTCCTTTGTTCCTTGGGAACCCTGCAGTGAAAGCATTTGTCTTCAGAAGCACACAGCTTTGTTAGGCTGCAGGAGTAATATTTCCAGTTGTTCTCCTCAATCTTTCGATCTGCTCAGCACCAGCGATGCACCCACCCATTGTCATCCCGAGTGAGGGTGCTCTTAACTCAGCGTTGCTGCCACCCGAGCAGCACAGCAGCTCATCCGTTCACAGCAAAGTCCAGAGGAGTACAGCCTGCATTAAGCTGGTGGGACTGAGCCATTACTTATTTATAAAATTAGTAATTAGAACCTGAACGCAATGAAAATGGAAAGTCCCACAAGTGGAGGATTGGGGATACTCTTTCACCTGTGGTGTCTTCCTCTTTACTTCCTCCGATGTAAATTTTGAAACTCCCTTTGATGAAAAGAAGATCAAGCTCCAAAACCAGATTTAGCTTCAAAAGATGATTATAGGCTTTCCTATACAAAACTGACTTAAAGTTTTATCTCCTGGGTCTATCAAGCTACCTCTTGCTTTTACAGTATCGCACAGATCACACGTTACTTTTTGGTAACTACCTTTCCACGTTACCCAAGCCAACAAAGACGTTACTCTTGATAAATTGACTATATAAATTTTAACTGCCTCTCTGCATTTTAAAGTATAAACTGTAACTGGATGTTTTATATACATATAAGAGAAATATCTTTTCTCATAGCCACAGTGAAAAGTTTTTTTTTTGAAAATAGAAAGAAATTTAATACAATCTAAATAGAGCATTTTTAAAGTTGAATTCAGTTGTATAAATTTTTGATGACAAAAAAGAAATAAAAATCAGAGCCTCCAAGTAGGGCATCATAATGGAAACCATTTTTCTGGTCTTACCCACACCTTTTGCAGCTATTCGTGAATCCCATTGTCACTCATGTAATATGGTAATCATAATTATTTCTGTATCAGTCCAAAAAAATTCTCTATATGATTTCATCTGGTGTTAATAAAATGTAAATCATTCCACTAAGTTGATAATATTTGTCTGGTTATGGAAAAAATAGACTCAATCTTCTTTCTCGCCACCCTATATAATTAAAAAAAAACCAAACCAGAAACCAATTTCTAGCCAAGCATTCATCAGAGCACGTATTGTTAACAGGTGTTGTGTATTTCATTTCCCATGCACACAGTGTTGGAATGTAAAACTGTAATACTGCTCCTAGGAACAAGTAGCATAATTAAAATTCTTTGCGAGTTTGATTTCCTGGGTATTTTCTTCCTTTAGAATAACTACATTGTAAACAAGAGCCAATTTCTTAGATTTGATCTATGGGTTGTACAGCTTATACTTCAGGTTCAAAATGGTGATTTAGACAATAATGCATAACAGCTGAATAGTTATTTATAATAGCGCAGCACCTGCGGCAGATTGTCAGCTGAAAAAGCAAATCTAAATGCTTTCAAATTCTCTTGTGCATTATAATAGGAGTAGTAGTGGCCACTATAGATACAATAGTTAGGCATGTGATGTAACTTTTGTTTCTGATTGCTTGCCATTTTCTCAATTTTATTCGTTTAAGATTGAAAATGTTCATACTTTGTGTCAGTCCATATGCGTTTTAAAAAGTTCAGGCGCAATTTAGCATTTTGTTAATTATGGGGGTTTGTCAATGGAATTAAATATTAAATAGAACATCAAACTCTCTTCTCATAATTTCAAGATATCCCCCATTTCCTGGACTTCTGTACATGCATAATTAACACAACTTTGGGGTTTTCTGTCATCTTGATTAATGCTGCTGAGCTCGCTGGAAAAATTGGATCTGAAATTTTAAAACTCTAAAGAGATTTTTCTCACCTCAGTATGTAGCAGGATTTTCCTACGAGCCTTTTAGCAGCGGCTCCCATTTAAAATTCTGAAACTGTGCACATGCAGTTTCCTTTTATATTTGGTTCCCTCCTGAATTCAGCAGAGCATTGATCATTTGTATGATGATGTGATAATTCTGCAGTGATCTGAAACACATGTTAGGAAGAAATGTAACAGCTTGTTGCAGCAGATCCAGGACCATACATGGACTGTGAGTGTGTAAATGTAACCTCCACCCACAACATGAAGGCTGTTTAGATGTGCAGTCTGCCAAGCAACGTTTCCACCAGAAGCAACAACTGGTATTTGAATGTACAAGGACCATTCCCAACATGCAAGCCCTCTAAACCCATTAGCATTTTCAAGGCAAGACAGGGTTTTAACTTCTCCTGTCTACTGAATATCTATAAAAGTACCTATTTACCTTCTGAGTGTTACGAGGTGTAAGACTGGTAATGTGCTTTGAGATCTTCAGTTGCAAGGTGACAGGCAGTGTAAGTACAATGGCACACTTCTATCAGAACGAGCAAAGTCGCATTAGCTTCTGGTAACACTGAAAACATAAGCAGAAGTAGAATCTGTCTCCAGGTGAAAGGAAAAATAGTTTTCAGGGAGCTAATTGCTTTAGAATAGAAACAATAGAAAAAGAAGAGAAAGAAATGACTGGTGGGATAGAGATAGCTGTAATGGAGGCTAGAAGCAATCCGCTTGCTCTGGGGTGATGGGATGATGTCATTGCCAATTAGCAGGAGTACTTTGTTTTATAACATCCATCTATACAATGTATGACCTATTTTACTGTACAGCTACAAAATCATTTTTGGAGTGCTTCTGCTGGAGCCAGGGGAGTTACTTCAGGAATTAGCTTGGCCAGTGATGTGGTTCATACGCGATAGAAATACTTACAGAAACTTAGCCAGAGAAGAGTAATAGGGAGAAATTCATTCTTGCCATATATCTTCTTGGCTTTGTGCTAATGTTATCTATTCACTTGAGATAGGGAGAACGTTATATAATGTATGTATATTGTGTAATTCAGGATAGTGGCTTTATAATGTACGCTGTCCATTAGTAATGCAAAGCAACTTGTTTTCATCTGCTAGATCATCACTGCAAATTTTTCTCCTGGGTTTTGACATGTTATAAATCTTGATGAAGTCAAGATTTGTTCTCTTTATCCTTCACTTCCATTCAATTTGCTCTACTTAAAATGCATATAAACACACTGTAAGACCACTGAGCTTTATGTGAGTTCAGTAGGACAATGTTTCCACTCCTAGGAGTAGCTGATAGCCCACATCTCAGCCTGCCATTCTAGCTGGGAGACTCAGATGCTCCCCTGAGCATCCCTCACTCCACAGTGCCTGTACCACCATAAGACACAAAGGTTTTAGATGGGTTGAAGCCCAGCTTGGGAAGGCCAAGTGGAGCCATGGCTGTGGCATGGTGGCCCTACAGCCACCCACCAGCATGGGGCCCGGGGACAAGGTGGAACGAATCCTCCCGCAACCCCCCCCCACCAGGAACCAGG
>Ga0181612_102091_pt1 | contig 11314 bp, 9 predicted proteins | sample HoacroProtozoa21_FD_119630 | JGI IMG/M metagenome (GOLD analysis project Ga0181612, IMG submission 119630) | Hoatzin crop microbial communities from Cojedes, Venezuel. Combined Assembly of Gp0051906, Gp0051904, Gp0051908
AGTGGGAGGCAGAGGGAACCAATGCTCCCAAATTTCTTCACTGGAAGAGCCCAGCATTGGAGGGATGCTGTTCAACAACTACATCTTCCTGCTCCCAGTGACCAGGTCAGGGCTCAGTTTTTGCTGGCGATCTTTTTCTTACGGGCAGAGACCAGATCATAGAAAGGATCTTGTGTGATGCTGGTCCTGGAAGTAAGAGGAAATGAGAACAAAAGGAAGAGATTTAATGCTAGAAAACAGCACAGGCAACCTAACTGAACTTGCACAGAGTGACCACTCACCAAAACGTAGGACTGGAGATCTGCAGACCCACAGCAGAGAATTTAGCTGTGGCTAGAGATTCTCCAGAAGGGATCTTGAAACTCTTTGAAGTCAAGACAACAGGTACCACTGTTGCTAGACTGAAAACATTTCTTTCCACCCCCTTTTTCAAGCTCTGGTAGCCAAATATACTGTGAGACCATTTGTCCCTGGGGCTGAACAAAGGCAAGCTCAGGCCTCCAGTTCTGGTCTCCTCACCGTATTGCCTCAATCCACTCATCACGTTCTGCTGGTGTGGCTGCTGAGATCTTGTAGGACTGATGCTTGCCTTCAACCACCTTCCCATCCCCATCTGTTTTGCAGGCTTTGATCTTCTGCCCTTTGCAGTTGGGATTGAAGAGCTCAAAGCAGTTCTGTCAGAAAGGGAATAAAATGGAGCAGTAGGGGAGGACAGGGTGGACCAAGGAAACAATGCTGCCTGCAACCATGGGTGACAGGCTCAGAGAACTTCCAAAGGGGAGGAGAGCATTCTATCTCTGAAATGCAAGAAAGCCTTTTGTTCCCCACCCCAAGAATCCCCATCCTGGAGTCAGATCTCCAGGCCATCCCTCTTAGGTAAACACACCCATGCTGTGCAGGTTTGGACACTAAAACAGGCTTTATGGAGAGATTGAGCATCAGCCATTACCACAAAACACCTCCTGGGATCTCTTCCTCTTTTAAGTAGATACAACATTGTCCCTTCTGCCTGCCACCACACAGACAGAAGGCACTTGTCCCAGAGTCGTGCCACATCAAAGAGTGGGTATCCACAGAAGATGCACAAACAAAAAGTATCACTTCCTGAGCAAGTTTCCTAACACTACAGCACTGTCTGGTTTAGATGTGCTGTAACTCATCATGGAGAGCCCTGGGGAGAGAAATTTAACCCACATCTCCTGGTGCAAAATGAGTAGAGAGTCAGCTGTTTGCACACACCCACACACAAAGTGCAGCCAGCCAAAGCATAAGTCTCCATTCACACAAGATCTTCCCTGGTAAACTACAATTGTGTTTAGATACCATCATGTTTAGACGGGGGGACCAGGCAGTTTGGAATGGCACCTTCCCTCTGAGAAGCATGGTAAGAGTAGGGTGTGTGCACCCTTTCTTCCCTCTGATCACCTGAGAGCCTGCGTTGGCAGAGTACCAAGCAATGGAAACTTACTGGCTTTTTGGGATCATCCACCTTCCGGACTGATAGGTTCTCCAGGGGGATAATGCCCAGAGGCTCTTTGTCCTGAAGGAAAGGAAACATGAATTAACACCCAACGTCCTCCCCACATCTTTGCCTCTCTGATTTCCCAGACGTGTGCCTTTGAGGGCATGACAAAGGCAGTGCATGCCTGGGGAGACCGTCTCCATTTGGGGAGCTCAGCTAACAGGAGATCACAGCAATAGCTGCTGTGTCCAGCCTCTCCTCTCAAGACCAGAGGTGAGGAAACAGCACAGGAGAGAATGGAGATCTGACTTCAGTCTGGGAGCACAGGGTTGAAGGAAAGTTTCCCTCTACCCTCTGCTCCTCCCTGGCCCCTCAGAGGCTCATCACCACCCAGGACACAGTTTGCCAAATGGGAGCTAAGCCTTTACCGTGGTGTATTCAAAGTAGTACAGGCAGTTATCGGTCAGAATGAACCAACGGCGTTTCCAGGTTTTCACACGTCCTCCTAAAGGCAGTGAAGTTCAAAAGCCATTAGTCACACACTCTGCCATCCTTCCCACTTCCCGCAAGCTCCAGACATACTCGCACAGGCACACTCTCCCAGCTCTTCCTGTAGATCAGCCCCAAGGAGGCAACCGTGGTGCTCACCGCTGGTGTGATGCCATATGATGGACACGCACACACAAGGAGCCAATTTTGCTCTGATGGGGCTGGGAATGGAGAGGGGTGAGGAATCTCTTGCTGGGTCCCTTTTTGAGTGGATAGAGCCTGCAGGAGCGGGCTGGGAGGAGAAAGCAGGCGGCTGGTTTCAACAGCAGATGTCAGCCTCACCCCACCACAGCAGACCAGAGGGAAAGACAGCCGAGATGCTGGTGGGTTCTTGGGGAAGATCTGTGGTGGGAGGCAAGCAGGCAGGCACGGAATACAGAGGAGCTAGGGGCATGCTCCCCCTTACCTAGTTTCAGGAGCCAGCCCTCTCGGTTAGGGTTGAAGAAAGTATGCGTGAGGTCGTTCCCATCATCCTCTGGTATGGAGAATGGTTCATTCTTGATGCTCTCAAACAGATTCTGCCCCAGAACATTGGTAGGAGAAAGGGAGAGGGAAAGAGAGACAAAGAAAGACAGACTTCTGACAAAGCTTGTACACAACCTTCCTAGGTCCATCTGGTTCATCACTGTTTCCATCGGGGCAGCTGGGTGAATGGGGTGGGGAGCGGGCAGTGAGTGCTAGGGGTACAACAGCCCTCAGTCTACACCTCACAGGGTCTCAAGGCAGATCACCATTTCTTTTCTGCTTCCCGTGTCAAAGAAACAGACCCCTTTTGGAAAGATGTAGACAAAAAAGTGGGCATCCCAGATCAAGAGTGACTGCAGTGGTTGACCCCAGCGTGTCACACGAGTGCCACTGTGGGTAGCACCAAGGCAGTACTAAGGCAGTGGTGTGGACACTACACAACAGAGACTGCAGCCTCATTTATGTCCTGGGTTGGTGGTGCCCAACGCTCTGCTGAGAACTTGCATGTAGGGGCCAATGCACACATCTGCATGACCACAAGGAGGCATATTTCATAGAACCAAGGCATTTGCACTGAGAGACACATAGTGTGACATTCATAACAGAATGACAGGGAGGAATGTCACAGAGTGACAGGGAGGCAGGTTACTAGCTTTCAAGGGGTACAAAAACGTTGCTCGCATCATTGGATTTGCCATCATCTATTACATGAGTCCCAGGCCATGAAAAAATTTGAAAGTACAGGCTCCTGCCGCTTCCCTCAAATTGAAATGAAAGAAACGACGCTCTGGAGAAAATTCTAAAGCCTTTACCCTGAGAGGATGCTGCTCAAAAAACCCAGGTGTGGGATGTGGGCAGCCTCTTTGACAAAAGACACAAGTTATTGTCCCCAGGTTGGTTGGGTGGAGCTAGACACATGTAGGCAGGCTGTCCAGTTCTACCTTGCCTCACAGGGCAGATCCCATGCCTGCTGAACCCTTGGGAGGGTTGGTAGTTCCAGCTTTGCTAATGGGTACATCCTCTGTCTCTGTCTACCCTGCTCTGCATCTTCATCCTCTGTGATCAGAGAGACACCATGGACCTGCCGAGAGCTTTATAGATGCTGGAAGAGATCCTGACACTCATTTGGGTCTTGTTGGTTCTGCTCACTCAAAGACATATACTGGTGTAAGAGATAAAGTCAGGCACTGCTGTCACTGGTGAGGTGAACACTGGAGTCAGCTGAGATAGTCAGGTACGAACAAGGGAAAGGGCTTCATAATCTGGGCCACAGAGACGTTGTCTTACACACACAGAGACTCACAAGAAACAGTCAGTCTTCTCTGGGGCTAGGACTTTCAAAGACGGCCAAAAGAGTCAGATGCCCAGCTACCTCCCACAGAGGTGAGTGTCCCATTCACACAGCCTTAGACCTACATGACACACAGACACCTGCAGCTCATGTCTTCCTCTTTCACACAGTTCAGTATCTGACCCTGTCTCACATTGACACACTTAAAAGCACAAACTTTCTTAAACCGATACTACTGTTCACCGAATGTCTCCAGCTCTGTCTCTCTTGTTCCTCACAGATAAGCATGTGTGCAGCCCCTCTGCAAAGCAGTTTCCATGTTTTGCAGCTTTGCTTTTGTACATACTGCTCTATTTCCTCGCACAACCCTTCCCCTTGTATGGCAGAAAGTCAGCAGGCCCATATTACACAGAGACCTGTGGACCTTTGCTTCTCAGTGGACGCCAAGACAGAGAGAAGAGGGACTGATGAGTAAATGAGAGGTCTTCTTACCTTTAAGAGCTCTTCTGGCAGGTCTCCTCCATTGTCAATGCCTCTGTTGATGGATACAAACCTTTCAAAGGGGGGTTTGTCTTTCACATTGGGGTTGTGCAGGCTGGTGTTAAGCATGATGATAGAGAAGGAGAGTATATAACAGGTATCTGGCAAGGAGAAAAAAAACCAGGATGGGTGGCACTTGTCTTAGAGGGCAGATCAATCCACACCCTAACAGATGGCTTGGTTTCCAGTCACTGGAAAACTGCATCATCCTCTCAGTGGTAGGAGGAAAAGGGAGGTGTCCCCTCTGCTAGGAGTAAGAGGGACAGAGCTGATCTCCTATGATGGCGGTAATTCCATTCCCTCAGGGCAACAGGTCAAGTTGGGTAGATCTGGTCTGATAATGGCTCTGCCAGAAGGAAAGTTTCTACAGGCCCATGTCTGTCAGTGCTATCCTTGATGCAATGAGGTATACGTCATGTGGGGCTGGGAGAACTTCTCAAATCTATTGCTCACAGAAAGGACAGGAGCACAGCAGAAAAAGGAGGACTGAGGACCCTCAGCCTATTGAAAAGCTTCACAGGAACTGGGCTGCCTCTTTCAGCCTAAGGGGAAACATCCACACTTCCAAGTGATGCCCTCTGTCCTTTGTGAATGGAGAAGGAAGGCTCCTCTCCAGTGAACAGCAGACCTCAGCTTTACAGCCCTTCTTCTCTCCATAACTACCTGTGGATTGGAATACTCCTGGGTTACACTTGCAGTACCAGCTGGCAAAGGCCTCCATCATCCGGTCAATCTTCTGTGCTTCCCCAGGCAGCCGGAAGCTCCATAGGAACTGTCTATCAGGATCAGGATGCCAAAGAGTTAGCCAGATTGTGTGCAAGGGACATTTGTCCCTTCCCTCAACCCATGGGACACCATGAAAATAAAAGAAGTCATCCCATCACACCGGGGAGACCACGCAGTGCATGAAGCAGGAGGTCTCCTCCTCTCTCTAGAAATTGAGTGGGCTTATTAGCCTCAAACACTCTAAAAGGAAGAAGCAAAACTAAGCATCCTGTAAACCATGGCTCCTCTTCCCTCATGAGAGCCCTGCAAGGCAGCAGAGACCTGCAGAGAAGGAGTCCTGCCAGGAGGCTGGCCTATAAGAAAGCAAGACGCCCTAAGTCAGAGTCACTTTGTCACTGACATAACGGGCACCATGGACATGGACAGACATGTTCCCTCGTGCAAAAAATAATTTGCCCTCTCTCCCCAAACACAGAAGCCATGATGACCCACCTTGCTTTCCCCATCTTCTCTGCATATGGCCAGTCCAGTCAAGGGGCCGCAGGAAAATGTGTGAACACCTCACAGAACAACAGTCTTGGAGCCAACACATGCAGCAGACCCTTGGGAAGCCCCATTTCAGCTCAGTAGCGCTTCACGACCTTCTAGAGTAGTAAGAGCCAGTGGCTGAGCAGGCTTCTGCTCCAGCCCATGTGTCCTATGTGCTCACTCACCTCAGTGCCTGCACCAGGTTGAGGTTGGCAAACTGGTGACATGCCACAAAGTCTTGGAGAATCTGAATGTTTGTGGGGTCCCTGGGAGAGGATAGGGGCAAAAGGTCAGAAGAGAGCTTTGACTCTGCTCAGTTTGGACAGCCCTTGGTGTGATGACATGCACCTGGCTCCATCCCAGCCTTCACTTCCTTTCTGACCAACCAGAAGCCAAGATGCATGCACTTGTCTGGGAAGACTGACCCCATTACAGGGAGGAGGACAGGTAGCCCATACAGCCAACCTTAGTCACACTCCAAAACCCCCATCCCAGGGGTGTACTGCCCACCCAGCCTGCTGCAGTTAGAGATATGTTCAGTCTTGGCATCTGACTGAGGTCTGCCAGGGGTCATCTAAAACTGTAGTTGAGAGGGGCCAGGCATGGCAGGGTCTCTTCATCCTGGCTAGGTTTCTTACCTCCCACCTAGGTAATCCCCGATGGCTGTCTTGTTCAAGCCTTCACCCTTGTGGAGGAATTTGGCAATCTCATGCAGGTCTGAGGACAATACCTGGTGCTCAATCAGGTACTGGATCCCCTACGGGAGGAGAAGAAAGACACTGAAGTAAGACGGCTCTGTGGGCTGATGAGAAAGTAGGACCCCAACACCCTGATATCAGCCTTCCTTGGCTTTGATGTTGCTACCTCCTCTGTTACTCCCCAGCCCCTTCATGGGAGACCACAGCCATGTTCCCACCCTGATTCCATCCCTCTTCATCTACTATGGTGGGTCAGTCCCATTTCTATTTCAGCCCTAGATCTGGAAAAATGCTTCACTGGGATGGAAACTCAAGCAAACAGTAAAGGGCAATGTAGGTTAAAAGTCCAAAAGGCAGGTAGATTTAAGGGAAAGTCAAAATAATAAATTTTAACATTTTCAACCAAAATATCTCAGTGTTCTGTTCCTAAATGTCATTTTTTTTCTGAATTAACTTAATCTAAAAAAAAAAGTTTTAAAAAAAGACATAATCAAAAAATGTACTCAGAAAAAAATATGGGCTTGAGACAACCCACGATTATTTTTTCCAAAATTTTCTTCCGTGGGACAAAACAGAGAAGTCTGCAATCTTTTCAGCTCCATCCTCCTCAGCCAGCAAGGATGGAGTATGCTTTTTTATGGGATATAGAGGGTCTGAGTTGGGCTGTGCATAGAATCAACTCTCTGTTTTAGAGGGAATTTCATGGTTTTCAAAGTCACAAAAAGTTCAGATTTTGTTGAGACTCTTAGCAATGTCTAAAACCACTGCAACTCTCCAGATCACATTGCAATTCTCCTCACATAATACAATAAAGGAATGAAAATTGTTTTAGATCCATCAAAATGTTCTACTTCACCAGAATCAATTCACTTTGCCTTGTAATATATAAGAAACTATTTCTAAAATGCCCCAAAGAGAAAGCAGTTTCAAAAGAAGAAATTGAAATATTTGTGAGATTTTTCCACACTAGTTTCCTTTTTCCCCCAGACGGAATTTCGGTAAGATCAATTTAATTTTGCAAAGCATTACAGTGATGACGGGGCTCCATTTTCCAGAAGAAAATGTTTCTCCCAAAAGATTTTGTTCCGCTGGATTCCTAAAGCTTGTCTCCTCTAGCTTCAGGAACTTGCCCTGAGATCTTGAAGATAGGAACTCATTTAAAGTATTAGCATTGCATGGATGGAGTATAACCTTAATAAGGAGGGACAAAGAAAGTTCCTTGCATTCAAGCACCTTTCAGTCTATGGCATGTAGCAAAAGGGAAGCAAGATCTGCATATACTTATTCGAAAGTAAAAACAGTATAGACACATAGTATAACATTTCGACCAGGCTGATCAGCATTGAACTAACAAAGCTAAACTGGTTTGGGGTCAGGGCTAGTTCAGGTAATTCTGCACAGCATGGCACAGTGCCACAGGAAGATGCCTCTGGGGTCTCCAATCAAGGTTAGATGGAAAGGCAAAATGAAACCTGCTCTCACACAAGCTGTAAGTACCAGTATCACTGCTTTGAGACAGCTCCCATTGGCAGAGGGATGGCCGGGGGACTTGCAAGCACTCCAGCTGTGGTGTGGACACTGGAGAAAAGGCATCTTGAGAGTCTCAGCGGGGCAGAGGAGGAGGCATGAAAAGTTGTCACTCAGACCAGCAGCCACCCAAGATGCTAGCTGTGGTGGTTAGCTGATGATGAGCGATTGTTTAATCGCAGCTTGTGGTTTTCCTTACAGAGCTCAAAAAAACGGTCCACCAGTGAGAAGGAGGGAAGAGGAAACTGTCTTTGTCACATCTTCTCTACTTAATCATGATGATTTTAGAGCTCTCTGCAGAGGGCTGAAGGCAATGGAGTCTGGACCTCACTGATCAGAGTCCCAGAAAATGGAAAACCTGGATTAATTCCACAATCAAACCAGTACTACCGAAACCAAAACTATTTCCAAGATGACAGAGGCAGCCTGTCCTCTTCTGTCTAAATGAGCCAAGGAACCCGACACACTCTCAGAGATCTCACCTCCTTCTTACTCCATCCTCCTCCCTTGCACTATGGCCAATTCTTAGCCTCTCACAGGCAAGAATAGCTAGGCTGAAGGAGATTTGTCTCTCTCGACACATTGGCAGTGTTGAACCATCCTCCCTTTATTTCTCTTAGTTTTGGGTTGCATCTGATGGGATGGCCTATAGGCACATGATGGCAGGAGGCAACACAGCTTGATCATATCAGCAGACCTTATTCAGGGACAGGAAGGAGGGTGCTATTAACTGGAGCCTTAGTGAGGTAGGAAACCAGCTCCGCAGTCCCATGTCACAGGGACATGCCTTCCTTTGGCAAGGGTAGCTGCAAGGGGACCAGTAGTCAACAGAAGCTCTTCTTCCCATCTTTCTTCTCATAGGAATGAGCAAATCCTACCTTTGCAGGGTCCATGTTGAATTTCTTCCGGCCCAGGGACAGAAGTTTATCCCTCTGTGATAGCTTGCTGCAAACAAGAATAAGAAGGAAAGTCTAACTTAGAATAAAGGGCCATGTTTCAGTTCACTCACAAGGTAACTTCGATATCTCAAGGACAAGTGTTTGACTATGCAGGAATAAAGAGAAATCTCAGAGGAGAGAAGGGTATTCCTGGCCTCATTTCCGTGTTCATGTTGTGATCCAAATCCTATCAGTATTTTTGTTTTCTCATGGTCAAGAGAGAGACTTTGTAAACAGAGGAATGCCCAGCTTGTCTCACTTGCCTGGTCTGCTCGCCAGGATTATTGTCTGCCTCTTGCCTCTCCTGTGCATTTTGGAAGCACTCAATCTCTGCAAACACTTCAGCAATCTCTTCCTTCAGCTTCTGCAAAAGAAATATCAGGAGGATGAAGGCAACAGAAGGAAAAACAGCAGACACATACAGAGCATGCCTTACTTCCCTCAAGCAAAGGAAAAGGACAGTCAGATGGTCATGACCAGCCAAGGATGTCCATGAAATGGGCACTGCTGTGGTGTGACCCTGCTGGATTCCAGATGAAAACAATGGGAGAGAGGGGCAGAAGGATGTTCTCATGTCTGTTGTCAATCAAGGCTGGAAAATCAAACTTAGCCAGTGTGGAGAGTCAGAGGACTCACCCCAGTGTTGATTTCAGTTCCTCAAACAATGTCAGATGTGAGACTCCTTCCATCATGCCCATTTCCTTCTAGCTTTTACTTTGCGTAGCCCTGCTACACATCCAGGAAAGGGGAAGTGGAACCAGTAACTGTGAGGTCAATATGAACCTGAAGTGGCCACATTGTGAAACACAGAGGTTTTTAATGCACCTGTCATTCAAATAGCAGTGAGCAGATACCTGTCTTTAGGTGGAGAAAGAAGAAAGGAGAAATAAAAGAAGAATAGTCACTGCCAAATTTTAAAAAATCAATTGTAGAATTCAGTTTCCTTTAATCTCATGACAGACCATGGCCTTGTTGGCTGGATATTTTACATTACCGAGGAAATGAAGATGTCTATATCTCCTTGTTTCCACCCTGCAGTTATGGTCCCCCTCAGAGCCAGAGTTGTCTTCCAGGAATCACCCAAATCATTCCCCATGTGAAACAGAATAGGAAGGTGAAGAAGTGTTGTTTTGGGACAGATCTTGCCTCAACAAGGAGTCAGGATGTGGCCATGGTTGCACGCAGATAAAAAAATGTGAATTTCCTCAGTATCTCCTGATTTAATAGAGCTCCTGGATTTCACTTTTGCTCTGGCCTTCATCAGTCTGCCAGAGCTGGGAGTGTTCATTACTAAGCTTTAGGTGTTGCACAGATGTAACCAAGCCATTATTTTAGTTCCTGAATTTCAAATGTTTTTCTGCTTTGTTATTTTATTCACTGTTTTCTTTTGACAGTGTAACAGGCAAGGCAAGACCCATCCTCTCCTCTCGTCACTCTCCCCATAACAGACATCCCTCCAAGTCTGTGTTAAAGGGTATCTCTAGATACTTTCTGAAGAAATTCAGCTGGGAAAATATCTTTAGTTCTAGGTACCCTTTCACCTAAACTCATCCTGCTCTGCTGGACAATGCACACTCCTTTGATTAATGGCTTTGGGATTTAGTGTACGGATCTCTAGTAGTCTAGAAGCTTTTGTCTGTTCATTGTGGCTAAAAAAAAAGTAATATTCGCATTCAAATATCCTGCCTTCTACAGTGCCCATTGCCTGTTCTGAACATTGAAGAGATAAGAACCACACACAAGCAAACCACATGCACATACTTTTACAGCCTCTTTTGCAAGAAGGGACGAGACACCATTTTGATTTTGTAGCAGAGATAGTGAGTCTGGAAACCTGAGAAGTGGTAGGTAATTCGGCTTAATCCTTTACTCCGCACAAGGAAATACTGCGCCTATTCCCCTGGCATCTGGACATCTTCATGTTGTGGGAAAACCAGTGCAAGTCGAATGATTCAGTGCAACAAGCTCTCTCAAATGGGAACCCACATTCCATGGTGGTGGAGACAGAACAGAACAGAAATTGTATGGCATCATGCATGACTGTGATGCGGCATTACTGACTGATTTTGAGTCTGTCACTTTCAGACATTTTGGCAGACAGTGGAGAAATGTTTGGGTCTGCTAAAACAAAGAAAAGCAAGTTCAGCCATGGAAATGTGTGTGGAAAGTCCTGCCATCACACCTCTTGAAAGAGACAGGATCCTTCATGGAGGACTTATTCGAGGTCCACAAACCAAATAAAAGTTTGAAAAACACAGGAGGATGCAGCAGGTGACTAGGACTGATATGTCATTAGCAGGTAATCAGTAATTAAAAATATAATCATAAATGCTGAATGAGCTCCCTGCCAGTAGGACTGAGTCATACTAATTTCCTTAATCTAAATATGCAATCCCAGCTCATCCCTGCTAATGAACGGACCAGCCTTTCACAAATATCCCATTAGGGTAGTTGATGACTCCTGCAGCAAAGAGTACCACAATTTGGATGTACACCAGTGGCAAATATGCTAGGGCAGCCTGAAGGTCAGAATTCAAGATGGATCATGCAGAGTAAACATCCTGTGCAGAAGCACTTCTGCATGGCCTGG
>Ga0181612_182212_pt1 | contig 11314 bp, 6 predicted proteins | sample HoacroProtozoa21_FD_119630 | JGI IMG/M metagenome (GOLD analysis project Ga0181612, IMG submission 119630) | Hoatzin crop microbial communities from Cojedes, Venezuel. Combined Assembly of Gp0051906, Gp0051904, Gp0051908
CCGTCTTCTCCCGCGGCAGGACGCTCTTCCTCGTGCTGACATACAGCTACAAAGGAAAATCAGTGCCTGTTCCACAATGCACACCTTCTGTAACCCAAGAGATTTTAGTCTTCAATATTCTTGCTCTACAGTACTTCAGAGTAAAACAGAAACCAAATGACAATTCTGTGTAAGAGCTGTTCACATTTCTCTAGGTCTGTACAATACTGTGGATGGCATTATCTTTATGAGAGCAGTTTCACAGTTTGGTTATATCAGCGGCAAAAGATTGAATGGAACAACCAGAAGTGCTTTTGGCCTACATTTGCACGTACCTATTGGAAGCAAAACACTCCATGGATTGTGTTTTCATGAAATAAAATGGAGAAACAAAGCCAATGAATGCTGCTGCTGTGAGCGTAGGCTAATGTTACTTTGAAAACAAATCTTAATCCTCCATAATTTTTTACACTTCGATCCTCTTTGGTGAAAGAGAAGAGGGAGGCAGTGAAAATGAGACGGTAGTGGACTTTTAATTCAGAATACAGTAGCAATATAAGGTGAGGAACAGAGAATGCCAGGGATGCTGTTGGTGGGCCCACTGACTGCCAGGCTGTTACCCTGCCCAGCTCTTCGCATCCTTTTGGACAAAGCCGAGAGTAGCCAAGGTGCTACTCAATGCTGCGAGTTCTTAGCGAGGCCAGTCACACGCAGAGTTTGCTACAAGGAAAAGATGGAAGGTACAGCTCTGTTTGCTATGCTTTGATGCAAAGCAACCACTCAGTCTGATGTTTTTACTGGATTTTGTTTTCCCTCACAAAAAACAAAACCAACTCCTTACTCTGATGTATTAATGAAACTGCATTAGATGGGCAATAAGCTTCCATCACCCCTCAAGGTGGAAATCATTACAGTTCAGCTACCAGTAGATCTGTACTCCAAAAATAAAGCTATCTTAAATAACCTCCAGTAATTTATTAGCTCATTCTCATTATATTAAATACTATAGGACCATGTTTTGAGACAAAAGAGGCTACTGGCAAATATCCTAGTATTACGAGAGAAAAATCAGTTCTCCTTACAGAATTTTGCAGATGATAATCGGCCTTCTTACTACCCAGTTAAGGTAGGATGTTTCTTCTTGTGTTTTATACATGAGGAAGCTGAGACCCAAGAAGATTTAAAAGGTCAATTTTTGAAGTCATCAGTAGCAAACACACCATGAGGCACATAGATTTACATTCTCTTAAAAGTATTTGGAATAAAACAAAGGAAGAAGGCAAATTCAGTGTTTAAGTTTCATGGGTATTTGGACTGCGTAACACTGACGTTTTGTAAATGCAGAAGTGCGTGGAGGGAAAAACTATTTATCTGCCTCAGCAGTTGTTATGTTCCATGGAAATACATTTTTCATCTCCATTCACTAGTAATGATCCTAACAGATTGGTAACAGATCATTTTCCTTCAATATTTCACCAGCAACCAGGCATTTTCCCTTTTTACCTCCTTTCAACATGTTTTGCATGTTCGCAAAGGCAGCCTCTTCAGAACATAAATACTCCTCTGCATCACACCCCTGTATGTTAAGAGGACAAATTGTTCTCATACAGCACAAGGTGTCTATCCCGATAAGATCTCACTAATAAATCCTCTAGAGAATGAATTTCCCGCAGGCAACAAAGGTGTTCAAACGCTGCATATCACCCTAAATCATTCTGGCAAATGAAAAAGAATCCAAAACACCCTAACAACAAAAACCAAGACATGAAAACCACCCACATTTCTGAAATACCGTATTGAAACCTTCCAGTGACAACGGAACACCCTGCTTACAGCGACAACTTGGTCACCATCAGCACGTAGGAGCCAGGGCTTTCAGTTACCTCGAGTATTTCGATGGCAATACACCTGCTGCTATAATTCCACTCAAAACCCCAAACACACACTTTCACCTACTCTTTTAAAAAAGATGTGCTTAAACAGCTTAATTAGTAAATATGGGAAAGAAAATGTCTTCAAAGATGCATTTCCTAGAACATCAACACCCTTTTCCTTTTAGGAACAACTAAACATAACATCTTCTACTAATTGAAAACTATTTCAGACTCGCTCCCTTTTTAAAGTACAAAAGGCTGTCTCTGAAAGAGCTTTGTGTGATTCGCATGAAATAAGAACGAAAGCTAAACAAAAAGCTGCCGAAACAAAGGCATCCTTGAACCTGCTTTCACTGCAGCAGAGCCAACATAAAAGCTGCCTGAACAGATTACTGAAGCAAGCCTTCCACAGGAAAAAATTGCTAGCAGTAAATGCATGGCAATTTTCAACCTAGAAGTCCAGGTACTAACTAGCCAGATGAGATTTTTGAATTTCCTGAAGACACCATTTAAAAAAAAAAAAAAAATTGCTGTAGTTTACTCTAAAAACATTCACTATGCAAATGCTCTTCAGACTTGCAGCTTTGTCCCTTTCTGCAGGGGAAAAAAAATCATCAGCAATATTCAAACAATCACTCTTTTTGTTAGTTAGTTTAGATTTTGTGTCAGTTTTAAGTTGCTTAGTGGACGTCCACGATGTCGTCAACAAACTATAGAGAAATTCACTCATGTTTATAATCACGTAGTGCCCTGTTTAATCTTCCAGAAATACAAGATGATCACATAGCCTATGAGCTACTTCAAAACGGTTTAACAAAGCACATTGATTTCTGGTTTGGGTAAAACTGGGAAGTTACTGCGAGAGATCAGGGAATCAAACTGCTTACATCCCTCGCACAGTCCCATAATTTGATCGAGTTTGCCTCGGCACCAAAAGATGGTAGTTTTAGTCTGACACAAAGCTGACTTTGAAGAGTGAAGTCCTGTCTCCGCATTATTCTGGGGATGCTTCAACTGCAATTGAAGCTGCTGACGCTTCGGTGGTACTCACAAGCTGTGCGTGCACCCATGGATTTCGAGGAGTTACCACAGCCAGTACTTGTCTACTGCGGTAAGCGCTGCTGATGCTTTGGGTACAGCTGTCACCATGGCTCCAGCTGCACATCCAGAGATTTCGGCCAAGACAACATTCTCCAGCAACAGATGCGCAGGAGAAGTGTCAAAGGCTACTGGACATCGGATGTCCACTTCCCGGTATTAACGCCAAGGGAAATTTGCTAAATCCCTTCTCCGAAACACCGCTGAGGAGCCACAGAGTTCTTCCCATGGACAATAGTGATGCTGTACTTTTCAGGAGAGGACTTTTCCTGTATAAGGATAAGCTACTCAAGATGTCAGTGTTAATAGACTAACAGCACCAGTGTGAAGAGGCACACCCCGAACAACTTACAGATTCAAAACCAGACTGCCATGCACCCTTGCCCCTGAAGTTGGTACCAGGTACAGTCCAGCCACACGCACCGAGCTCCTCCAAGCCCTCTGCTCTGGCAGAACCCACAACTGGCCATCCTGTTGCCCCAAGAACCGTACAAAAGGCGATAAAATGCATAGTCTCTCCAACATCCACCAGAAGAGGAGATTAGGTGGCTCCTGCAAAGCAGCTCACAAAGCTGTCTTCAAACCAGGTATCTGCTTTTCCACTAGGAAAAAATCTCACCTTTTTCATAAAGCTGACTGAACACTGATTATATTCCTGACTTCAGAATGGACGAGGAAGGTGCTGTCCCTCTGAAAATTTCACAGTTGGTTCAGGAGGAAGGGAACAGCAAAAACATTTACTGATAGCCAAGACCAGTCTGATTTTGTCATCTCCCCCGATAGCAATCTGAGCATGGCAGCAGATTTGTCTGTTTGATGGAAATTGAAGATGGGAAACACTCGTACCAGTCAATCGAAAAAATAATTTTATTTTCCAGAGTCAAGGCAAAGACAGGCAGTCAATTCTCCATTAACAACAGGTCTAGACATTTCTGATAAACAGTATGCTTCAGTCTCAGTGGGAGGTAGACATTTACAGTGAACCAGGACAGGATCAGCTGATATACTAAAAGTATATTTTTTTAAAAAAACTAAATTCCTGGTGTCACTACTCTCCTCTCAAAAGCTGAATTCGCAAGTAGCAAGTAGCAAAACCTGTTCAGTAGCTAATCAGCTAAAAACAGCTCACCCAGCACTAGTAAAGCACTAATATTAGTGCTTTAATTAATAGAAGCAGGCTGATCAACTTGTCCTGGACACAAACAAGTCATTTGCTGGAAAGCACAGTGGTGTGCAAGTTTCCAGCATTCACTTTCACACAATATGCTGGTTATCAAAATTATGGAATGTAAACCAGAAAAATAATCTCAACACTTAAATTATATGGAAGCTGTGGAAAAAGCCTGGAGCAACACACAGGGGATGGAAAAATCTGTTGCTACAGTAACTACACTAACAGTGGTAGCAGGAGAGTGCTTTTTTTCCTACTCTTGTAAGACGATGGAATTTTGACTTTCACTAAAGAGAGCTCGCATGCAGTAACTGACAGGTTAATATTAAATCCACTCCACCACTACGGTCAATTGCTTTTGCCTGGTTACCTGTTTAGCTAACAAGCCAGCGTGCAAATTTTGTCGTGTTTCTTTCCTTGCATTAGGCTCACCCCTCAAAAGACTTACAAAGCAACCGAAAAAGTAGAAAAAGATTAAGGAGGGGAAAAAAGCCATAAGTTATGTCCACAAAGTTATATTCACTGCTCAGGCTCCTCAAAGCATCAGCAAGAGAAAAGAGCCGGGGACTTGGACGGGAGGGCTCATGCTTTAAAGGACGCACACTGCTCCAGCATAACAAGCATCAGCAGCTTTCTCTGGCTAAACAATCCAGTTAAAACTGCCTGGGACTTTTATCGAGACTGTTGGGAGGACACGTGTACCTAAACCACTTTATGAAACGGCACGCTCGACGACCGTCAAGAAACCGGAGGGGCTACCGGGGGTCTAGGCTACTGGAAGTTTGACGGGGTGGAATGACACACAAGTCACTCTTCCATGATAAAGCTGCTGTGAACCAGACATTTAGGATCTGGGCGGGAGAGAGGGCAGCCACTCGTCACCATTTGCATAAGAAGTATCCAAGCACCTTTTCAGCCCTGAAAACAAAGAACACCTAAACTGCTGTTCTTCCACACCACCAGCAGCTGTTATCCTACTTCAAGTTTTTACCAGCCTGGCAAAATGCACTTACAGATTCAAACACCTACACCCAACTGTGTATACTGCTGAGCCACCCACGGCAGAGCAGAAGCTCAAATTGCCTCACCCAAAGAGCATAAACAAAAGATATTCATGAGATGCAGCGCTACACGACGTTAGTGTAGAAGACTGAAAAAACACACCTCCGCTTCCAGATCTCCCCAGATATTCACTGAAAGAACACCCCGAAAATCCAGACTTGCCCTACACAGATTCACAAAGTGAAGACAGATTGCAGTGAAAAGCAAGGAACACCACCACTCCTTTGGGGACAGCAGCAGCATGGTCTGATGATGGACTTCAGCTCCTCTAACCGCTCCTCAAGCAACTCTTGGATTCTATTCCAAGCTCAATTTATTTTCTTTTACGAATGAATGGAGGCAAACACCTTCAATAAGCAATTCATACTACCTGTCTTTGGCTGAGATGACCACAATGAGACGATACCACACACCTTAGGGTGCAGGAACTTGAAACTGTCCCCAGTGAAGGCAACAAGCCTCGATCACCCATTTCTCTGTAGCCAGAGAAACGAAAACAAATATTCCTTCCACTACTGAAAAAAAAAAACCCAACAAAAAACTTAAGAATTGACTGCTGACCAGTTACTCCACGTCAAAGCCACTGCAGAAAGCACCTATTGCAGAGCTATACAAAGATTTATGTCTTCTTCTGACTTCAGCGGGAGGGAGGAGGTGCACATGGGCAGTTAACTATTTTCATTTGTTAGGCAAGGCCCGAATCCAGGCTTTACACATCCCCTTCATCTTGCTGACGGAGCTCTCCCATCTGTATCTGGAGCAGACACAAAACAGAACAAACCACGGCCTCCAAAGGAGAAACTGTCACCACAGAGCACAGAGCCCTGCTGCCTTTGGCTTCGGTCTGTCTTTTTTAGGAACTCATTTTCATCTCAAATGGGTCTGCTGAGGTTTACTTGGACGCTGGGTACAGAGTTTCCTACATTTTTAAACTTTCATTGTGCCAATCCCAGTAAATACTTTAAAAAGAAAATTCTACCCAAGGTTGGAGTCAGCTGTATCACAACCTCATTTTCTTTCTGGTTTTATTTCAACAGTAGCTTACCAAGAACAGCTGGGAGAACTCTGCCTTGGGAAGAATGAAATTGGACTACCCCTGAACTGATCTAACACCTATCAGCCTGCAGCACCTCCTGCAAAGAGACCATGCCTTGAAGCTTAAATGAGGAATCTTTGGGATGGGAAGGAATCATAAAAATTGATGTATTTTGCCAAGTTAGATTTGAATATTTGCAGATGGCTTGCAATACCTACTTGTTCAGTGTCAAAAAGAAAGCAGTGCCTTTTCTAAAAGCTTCAAATCAAAATTTATACAGTTACATTACAAAAATTATCAAATATTGCAGTTATTAATTTTAACACAGAAGTTATTACGAATTCCCGGATTCTCCTTTCCCATCTTCTCCCAGAAACCCTCATACAACCAACACTTGGTGGAAGAAATGTTCAGCAGAAGAAGGGATGTGGTTAGCCATACAGGCAGTGTAGGGTCTTTCATTTTCTTGAAATTTGGGTTCATTGCATTAGCTCACACTAAATATGTCAAACCATTGCTCTGAACTCAGACTGCTCAATTTCCTGCACTGAGCAGGTCAGCGGTCTTTGCTAGCTCACGGCACATACAGAAACCAGAGACACCAAAAGCAATCTTTATCAGCCTTTAGCAAAATTGTTCTTTACGGACTTCAACTCGGTTAATACTTACCTTTGTAAACAAACCAGAACCCATTGATTTAATTAGACCTTGAAATCAGCATTGGACCATTGGAAGTGCAACACAGTAACAATGATAGTAAATTCTGGTATTAACTCATACATACTTTAATTGGTATTTTAATGATACAATAAATCTACTGAAGCTTTTAAAGATTTTTTATTATGGTTTTATATGAGTATATAAAACCACGAATGCACTTTAAAGAATCATGCTTTCTTGTGTAATACATAAAACTTGTTTCATACTGTGCTTCTGAAATTCTACCGTGCTGTTTTTCAAGTTATTTTACAGATGGCACATTTGAAAAAAAAAAAAAAAAACAAAAAAAAACCCCAACAATGGAAGCACGAATTTCTAGTGACTGCAATGCAACACAGCATCCAAAACAAGATGTTTCATTACAACTAAGTTAAAGTGTGAGTGCATTATGTAATAAACAATAGCAGTTTGGTCATTTTAATCTTAATTCTGTTTACAACAAAACTAACATTTGTGCTTCACGAGCTAAAATCCCATGATATAAACATCAGTTCTCTGCTGTAAAAATCCCAACAAATTACTGTCTGGAAAGAAGAAAAACGTATCTAAAAGAGGAGACCAAATTTAAACCTACTCACTTTCCTCAATAATTGCTGTATTTAAGACTAGTATGACATACAAGACACAATAAGGCACAAAGGGTGGTACAAACCAATGAATACAGTTGTCCATGAAACTTCTTCTCTTCCACAAATACTAAAATATGTACCGCTCAAGATAAATTTTCTCTTAAAAATGAAATACATCATTTTGTTATGAAAGTCCTATACAAAAATTTAAAATTTACACCATCTGAGCTGCCAAAAAAAATAAAAAAGTGTATCAATTTTCCACAAAACTATATTTCTCACCAGCACATCCAGCCACTGGGAAACCGATATCCCAATACTCTGGAAAAGAAAAGCATTATTTCCCCTGCGTTTAAGACAAAAATATTGTATTCTGCATACAGTAGTGTATTATACTTTAAAAAGACTAGCACTATTAAAATTACACTATTGATTTGGAAATTATTGGTTCACTGCCTGGATGAAATAAGGCACTTTCTTCCAGTGGGCAGCACTTTTCACATATACGGAGACGATGAACCAGGTTCTGGTTAAAAACAAAAAGGGGCTCAGTGAGGTCCCAGAAGATGACAGGAACATTTCAACAGCAGGGGAAGACACAGGAGGTAAAACCCGGAGATGAAACTCTACACAGAAGTGGTCACTCTGTCAATGGCATTATTGACCTCGTTTTTGTTTGAATCCAGTCCTTTAGCAGCATTCATATCATTCCGTAAATTCTCCACTGTCTTTTTCATGTTCTTTAATTCTCCAGGGTGTGGAGTGGCTCGCCTTAGAAGTGTTCTCTAAAAATAAACAGCGCAATAAGTGGTTTTGCCTTCGTCTCTTTGAAAAACAACACATGCTTTCACGGCTTTAGCATTCACACACCAAATATTAGGTATCGATTTTTTCTTTTTTTTCCACCTTTTTCAAACTACGATGCTCTACACTGAACATTATTTTCAGAGCTGCATATTTATGAAGACAGTGAAAGAGGTTTTAAGAACTGTCTAGGAGCAGATTTTTTCCTCTCTTGACCTACTAATCTGAAAGCCACTCAAGCGAAGTACAATTACAAGTTATGAAGTGAAAATTCTTTCATAAATACAGTTGGGGATTATTTTTTTTTCCCCAAAAAACCATCCAAGTGATTTCAGATCACATTTCAAACAAAAAAACATTCAGCTGGTTTTGAAAGAATCCCACGAGATCTCTTTACAGTGTCAAATCCACATTTCTGTGGAGCTCTGTCTGCCTTCCAGCCCCACCACACAGTTTGGTTCTCTTGTCAACTGAGAACAAGTATCTTGAAAGGAAGAAGAGGGAGCATTTCTCTCCCATCTTAGACACAAGAAGGTCTAACATCACTGTGCTGAAACCTTTACAAGGCAAACAAAATTTACGAAAACGCCAGTTAGCATCCAGATTAGAGACCAACAGAACACCTAGAATAACTTGTCACAAGTATGTATCAGCATAATACATATACACATGCAACTACTTTTCAGTGGTATACATGTAAACCATGCAGATTACAGCAGAACTAATGACCCATAAATGGGTGCATTCGTCAAGATTGCTTTGGAAATCTGCCCTTCCACCTCCTCAGTAGGATTATAAACTTCTTCTTTCCCTAAAAAGGTTCTTGCCTCAAGTCAGGCTATAATAACACGACTCAAAGCAGTGATCATTAACACCTGAGCCCTCGTTATTGTATGGACATTCTCCAGCTGGCACAGTCGTTAAGAAGCATCATTCTGAACTCCCTTATCGGTCAGTCTATGAACCATGCTTGTCAGAGACATCTAGTTTCTGCTGCTTTGGATTAAGCAATCACCTTACTTGAAAACTTTATTTCCCTACTAAGAATTTTTATGGTCACTTTTTAAAGTAAGACCACGTTTCTAGTGAGCTACAATCCAGACAGTGCCCTGAAGTATCTCAAGCGGAGCTCTAATGAGGACCACCAGCAAGTTTTTAGAGCATCAGAGAAGCACACTAAAAATCTGACTGAAGCAGTCTTAATCTTTACAAAGAGTTTTAATTGTTAATGAAAGTCAGTAAAGCCAAAGATCACACTGCATTTTGATCTTCAGGACATGCACAGCCCAACTTAACGGAGAGGTCTTATAAGTACAGTGACAGATGTTCCCACATCCTTTGTTTAACTGGGAAACTAATGAGCAACATTCTTGCTGTTTATGGACACTGTGGTTGTTTCAATGCAAATGGTGGAGGGGAAAAAAAAAAGAAATAGAGAGAGAGAAAGCAAGAGATTGGAAACAGAAATTAGACAAACAACGGCAAACTTAACGGAGACACATGCCAGAGCACTGGAATCATAAATTAGGCTCTGTATACTTTCAAGCAGTAAAGCTTCACAGATACAAAGATAATATCTTGCTTCTGGAAAGAAATCATCCTGAACAGAGAAAGGAAAACAAAGCAAAACAAAGACTGTCCTGCATCAGAACATAAAAATTATATTCAAAGCAGAAAAAAAAAAAATAAAAAGGCATTTTAAGTCAATACAAAAAGATTCAGCAGTCAACATGAAGTTTCTGCTACAGACTTACAGAAAAAGTGTGCAGTCACAGCTGAAATAATGACAGCAAGGGAGCTCAGATACTTTTTACACTTTTGCATTTACGTCACAGTGTCTGCAGGTATCCAAAGGCTTGGAAAACATACCATTTCGTTATCCTCTTCATCTTTTTCATCTTCTAAGAAGCGAATTGCACTGACTCTATTCACTGCCCGCTCATTCCATGTTTCATCCGACATTTCATTTACCAAGCTCTCCAGTGCGCCACATCGTGGTAGGTTATCTGTTAGACCAGCAAAACGTAACTAAAGATTCACAGCAAGTCTAAAACATCAACAAGCTATATTGTCAATAACTGCCATACCCAACCAATCACTCATCCGAGATTAACAACTGGTTATTTCTATTTTTTTGATAGAAAACACAACGTGTCTTAATTTTCTGTTTTCAAGTACCGACAACAAATAGTTTCTGTATAAATGAGAAATTTCTGTACTTCAACTCTTTCAGGTTTGTGGCAGTTTTAGAGTACTGATTATAGAATTTAATATTCTTGCCACTTTACATGCTTTTCTTCTGGATCATAGCTGCCATCAGACATTAGCCAGTTCCCTAAATGGCATTCCGTAACACAGGATCACTGCTTTCACTGACCTCATCCTTTCAGTATTGCTAGGCACACACATCCGATTCCAAGCCTTCTACCTCTGAAGCCCTGAGATTCACTTGGAGAGGAGGAAATCTGATTTCTAGTAGTGAGGCCTTCAGAGAAAGTCAGTCTACCTCAGTTATTCTTCTTGAGCTAGCTTAATCTTCTCTAAATCTAAAAGGGTTAATCCACTTATTTTAATTCTTAACACAATTTGTATTCTTAAAATCCAGAAGCTGACACAAAACAGAGCCATTTCTACACTTCTACTGCTTTAGGGGTTTCTATTTGTTCCAGCTGCATAGTATTGAAAGAGTGGAATTAATCTAGGTAAGTTTGAGTACCTACAATATCGATATCTACAGCGGAGCTTTTCCCCTCAGGCTCCCTTTGTACTTAGTGGAGAAGAATACACACGATTTCTTCAAAAGTCTATTCTTGGATGGAATAATTTACTCTCATGCAATGACACAACACTTTGGTTTGGAACCGACCTTAAAGATCACCTTGTTCCACAACCCCCCGCCACGAGCAGAGACACCTTCCACTAGAGCAGGTTGCTCAGAGCTCCATCCAACCTGGCCTTGAACACTGCCAGGGAGGGGGCAGCCACAACTTCTCTGGGACAA
>Ga0181612_103239_pt1 | contig 11313 bp, 7 predicted proteins | sample HoacroProtozoa21_FD_119630 | JGI IMG/M metagenome (GOLD analysis project Ga0181612, IMG submission 119630) | Hoatzin crop microbial communities from Cojedes, Venezuel. Combined Assembly of Gp0051906, Gp0051904, Gp0051908
CGCTCTGCACCAGCTGCTCTCAGTGCTCTCCCAGATTGAATGCTAAGGATGCTATCCAGTGGCTCATGTCTTGATGGAATTCATTTTAGACTATTTGGAAAAACTAGGGCTGGTCTGCTTTGGTACACAAATTGGGGTATGTTACGTGAGCTGAAGACAGTTCTTCATTCTGACTGGTGCTTTATGCTCCACAATGCTGCATCTTAACCAGATTTGTTTTGTACTTCAGCTGCTATTGCCTTTAGCTTTTAGAAACTAGGCTGAGACTTGAATACCACAATACTGCTCTCTGTCTATCTACTTTTCCTGCACCTTCATCCACTGGCCTTTGTACTGTGAGAAAACTGATGAGTAAGAGATTTATGGGGAAGAAGGAGGATGAGCAGCCCCTGAAATTTCCAAGATGTAAAGAAGCAGTCCTGTTAGTTATCCCTTCCTCCTGTGTTTGTCATCCAGCTCCTCAAGACGACCCTGTACTTGGTAGTTCCTCCTTATAGCACAAAAAGCGGTGAGTGGACTTAGAGGACAATAACAGGCAACTGCTTCAGGCAGCTGTGTTATAAATTTCAGGGTGTTGATAATAGAATATCATAGGAGGCTTAAACTTTGCAGTACCATTTTTTCTTTTTCTGTGGATGTGTGGCTTCTTCAGTATCAGAGGCCAAACCTACCGTGGTACCTTTCCAGGCCTGCAGCCTGTGTAGTAAAATATCCTGTGGAGGCTCTGCATACAGTTCTTCTGGAGTTACTGGTATTTTTGTTCTTGTCGGCTTTTCTGCCAGTGCCACGCAATTCTGAAAAATGGTGCTAGAGCCAATCAGCAGTGCGACACTTGGAGAAAGCTGTAGTGACTGTAAAGGAGTATTGCTGTCATGAGCCAAAAGCCCAGGAGTTTCAGGGATGGGTGGCCCAAAACAGCATCCAAGCTCAACATGTCGTGTGTTTTGTGTGACTGAGCTACAGCAAGCTCAGGGATCGGGGAGGATTTGTGTAGCTCTGTATTGCAGCTGCAGTAGCCAAGCCTTTGAGCATTGCTTAATGGCAGACCAGGAGTTTCTGATCTGTGGTCCGTGAAGCGGTGGAGACTTGCATGGTATTGCTTTCCCTTTATTTATTATTATTGCCTTTATTGCATTAAAGAGGCTAAGCAGACCTCAAATACTTCATGTTAAGTAGCACTTGCTTTGATGGAAGAATTTTTTTCATGATGGTAAATGATTAGTCCACTGAACAAGCAAGGCTTGATTCAGGGAATGACTTTTGAAGCCTCTGATAATAGAGTTGTATGGTTTAGTGTCTTACTGGGGTTCCTGCCAGTCAGACTTGAACTTTTCAGGGGGTGATAGGTTCACGTCAGAAAATGCCATTGGTCAAGGTGTGATTAGGACCTTTTTCCAGACTGAAACCTGCAGAGGTCTGCACGGTGCTTCAGGCACCTGTGTCAGTGGAAGAGGCCTTACCGCTGTGAACGAGCACGGGTAAGTAATGCAAAGTCTTAACAGCCTTAAAACTCTTCTGCCTAAATTCAAAGCAGAGGAAACAGAGCTGAAAAAAGTTTTTTTCCCCCAGAGACTTGACAAACATGTTTTTTCTTGCCAAATAATACTTTTACAAAGCTTTCCTGATGATCTCTTCCCGAGTCCTTTTGTCTCTTCTCTCTCCCTTTACTGTCACAGCTTCCCCAGGCACCTTGTTTTCTTGTTTGCTTCTGAGCAGCACTGTCAGTCAGGCAGCTCACGAATGTGTGCCTGCGTCTCTGCCTGGATGACTCCCCTCCTGAATCCACCTCTTTGGATCTTTCTCCATCATACAGTTAATCGTGCTGTTTGACTTGCCCTGCCACACTTTCCCCTAAGATGACTTGCCATGCAGTTTTGCCATCACTTCTCCGTTTCCTGTTCTCTAAACCAGTTTGCCCCATTAGCAAGCCACCGCAGTGCAATTAACTTCTCTCCTTTCAAGACCATACGCTAGGAACTGCCTTCAGTTTGGTATATTAACTGGAACTTGTATCCTCTTGATGGTAACATCAATCTTTGCCTTGCTGAGAGCAGTGATTCCCCAGCTCTGACATTTCCTCTGTTTCGGTCATCTTCTAAAAAGATCTCATACCTCACAGCGAAATTCTTCCCATCTACGTTCTATTTTGAGCTCTGTTTTTACTGGATAGTCTCCCTATTTAACTTTAGCACTTAAGCCGCCTCAGCATTTCTGTATATCTTCTGTGGATTTTTGTATTTGTTGATAGGCCTGACTGGGACATGTAAGCACCAGCAGACTTCATCCCCTCCGCAGTTTTAGAGGGAACTGAGTGCCTTCAGAGAGGTGGTGATTCCTAGCACCTAATTTAGCAACTTAGCTCCTGCTTAGCTTAGGTGCTCTGAGTCGCACTCTGCCTTGTCTTGTTTCTGAGAAAGTAGAGAATTCAGTGTATTTTCTGACTCTCCTGGACATGCTTGTCAATGTAGTCTCTTCAGCCTCTGTATTGCAAATAAGGGGTATGTATGCACTGTAGTCATTTTCAGCCTATTCAAGAGATCAGAGGCATTACAGAATTTTAAACCAAGACTTTTTAATTTATGTTCCTAAATGTTCGTTAATTCCTGGTTAGCAGGCTGCATCTGTAGGAGGAATCAATAGAGTTGTTTCTTCAATGCAGTTTTTGAAGTTCCCACTTTTCCTTTTTTTTCTCTCTTAATGGGAGATTTTTCAATGAAAAACTGAACTTTATAGACTATATATTTCCTCTTTTTAGTACTTAAATTACAGGCTTTTAGCCCGTAGTGATATGGAACAGTGGAGTAATAAAGCTGAAAAGGCTCCTCTTAAAAACAAACAAACCAAAAGAGGACAAATAAGACACCAAAAATGTGTTGCTTTCCTGTGTGGAAAGCTTTTTATGTGGGCTAAACTCGCTTATATAAGCTCTAATTGCTACTGATTTTATGCAAAGTTTGTTACTATTTATACAAAGGCTCAGGCAGGTCTCCATGATATTTTTTGAACCTGCAATCAATTATTTTTTGGGAGGAAGAACTGGGGGAGAAAGAGTGGGTAGAAGAAATGTGCACCATTTTTGTACGAAAAAAAGGCTTGTACTTATTAACTGTTACCTGAATTGTTGTCTATAAAAAATAAACTTTAAGCTCATTTGTATGAAGCTGACAAAGTGTCAGGTCCTTTTGAAATAGTGTTTGGCCAGTATTTGTGTGGTTTCCGCCTATTATATGAACTCCTAAAAAAGGCAGGCTATTTAGAAACACTGCCTGGCAGGTGCTGCTTGCATATTACCCTTTTTTAGACCCGCTGTAAAAATAAAGACACCCATACTTTTGAAAATGGTTTAATGTGAGGATAGCTTTTACTTGTCTTCTTTTACTTTTAATGTGTCCGTTTCCTTTTCCATCTTAACTACAGCTGTTACACTGAATTACAGCCTGTGTATTTTAAGAGTTCTTCCATAGTTATGGCTGTGGATCACGTAGTTTCCATACTCTGCTGTGCCTGACTCAAGGCAACTGGAGCTCCGTGCTGGTGTGTGCCCTTACTTGTGATTTCCTCACTGAACCAGTACTGTACAGTAGTTAACAGAGCTGGAGATAGGTCAGTGGTTCTCAAGCAAAATGGATGGTTCTGAAGCTATAAATGGCTATTCTTTGTATTAGAGAGAGAATTTCTAACTTGGATTATGTTGAAGAACTGACACAGATAAAAGCTTTATCTTCTTTTTCTTTGCTTTCTTGGTGTTTCCATTCAATCTTGATATAATCGGCAAAGATGAATATACTACATTCTATTTCAAAAGCCCTTTCATACAGGGTTATTAGAATTGTTTTTCCCAAGAGAAATCAATAGAGAATTAATGCTATTTTGAACTATACCAATCGATTAATTATTTTTACACTACCTGCCTTTATGGCTTTTGCTGACTTATACTGGTATTGCTGATCTTGTATTTATAGCCAGCTCTTTACCGTATGTCTTCTTTATCTCTCAGGTGATCCTCAGCCTGCGAAAGTGAATGTATTTTGGAGTGTGCCTTTCTAGGAATGTGACTGTAATTTATTAAATAGTTCTTTGAATAGTTCTACATTGATTATAATCAACCTCACAAGATTTGGATGGGGGGGATAAATGGATATCTTCCTTCCAAAACTAAGCATTATCCTGAAATCACTTAGTAATACCTTTAAAGGAAGCTTGTCCAGTATTTACTGCACTAATCAGAGATTAAGATTCATTTCCTAAGACTCCTTGGATAATGTCAGGCAAGTAATGAACAAAATCGTTATAAGCTAAATGAGGTGGCCCTAGAAACTTTTGTGCCTCTCAGCCTTTTTTTGCTTCCTTTTGAAAAATCCCAAGCAACAAAACACAATGGATCTGTTCAACAACTGCGTGAAAGTATGCCACACATTGAATGGGAAACTGAGTGGATGGTGGCTTTGTAGAATCATGGGATATAGATGTCAAAAAATTACCTTTAAGAAGCACAGTTACCAATGTTTTCTATATAAGCATAATTCGTTAATACTAATCATGCTCCCTTAATACAGACACACAAATATTTTTATAGAAGGTCAATGAGACTGTAATAATGCATTAAAACTGGTAATCAAATGATGCAAAGTCTGCAACTATTATCTGCCCAGTCTAATTCCCTTTAAATTCAAGGACTCGAAGCCTTTTCCCAAAACACTGTATGATGCAAACATCTGTAATCTCTGGTCTCCCTTTAGTCCCCAAGATATCGCATGCAATGACACCTTTTACCATACTAGGAAATGAAAAGAATCTAGAAATATGTGTAGCAATATATCAATCCGTATTTCTGGATTCTACATAAACAAATGAAAATAATTAAAAAAAAAAAACAACAACAAAGCAACCACTCACAGTTCTGATACACCACCTGATCTTCCAATAGATACATGGAAGAAGACTTCATAGCTGGTGGAATTGGCAGCAAATGGTGCACAGGGGTCTTTTTGGGGCAGTCTGCGTTTTTATGTACCTGAAGAAAAAGAAAATGGTTTATTTAATAAGGAGATTCTGAAAAAATTCTAGGTCTTTTTATTTTTTGTCTTCTCTTATTACATGTGTAGGTTTGCTGGTTTGTAGTTGGCAGTTCTTAGAATAAGACATGTAGCCTTTAACATGAAGATTTTTTAAAACCATGTTAAAACGTTGAGGTGCTACTTTTTGTGAGCTTTTTCCATGACCTAATTTTAGGAAAAGTCCCAAATGATCTGAAGTCAATTAAGTTCTGAATGTCAAAATTTAGATTAATCATGAAGGAAACACTTCCATTATTAACACTTTTAATAAGCTTTGCCACCTTGGGCTCCCACGGGTCTGAATTCTGATGCACAGTCCAATGTGTACAGTAGCTTAATCTTTTAATGTTCCCATTGATGTTTGGTGACATTAATCTGTGAAGTAATTTACAGCGCATCACAAATAAAGTTTGGATTCACACATAGCAACTTGAAACTTGTGAGCTTGCAGATGACTTTTTTTTGGTTGGATTGTTACATCATTTATTTTGAAAGAGGAAATAAATACTTTTGAGAGAGAAAGAAGAAAAATAGTTTAACTGTGGGGTTTTTTTATCAGCTCTGTTACTGGTCAGCGTACATTTGGGGACCCTCTTAGCTTTTTGTGAAGTGCTGTATTACACTATGCTAGCAACAGGACTTTTTTTGCATGGCAAAAGCAAAGAATGCCAAGAATAGGAATAATGGAAGTAGGCCCTTTAGCACGCTTAGGTAGGCAGTCCCTTTTCATGACCTTACTAATGAGGAACATATCAGAAGATGATTTCCTTGCTAAAAATATGGGCTGATGAACTTGCAAAGGAGTACAAATGAGTCAAGAAGCCAAGACAAAGCATTAGAAATCTGTTGTGCAAACACGGAAATCTTGCATTACAGCTGTTCTTTCTTCTTGCGGATGAGGAGGATTAAATTTTATGAGAAATGTTGCAAAATAGTAATCAAAATTGTGCAGATTTGCATTCAGTTTTACTGTTTTTTGATTAGTTTACCCAGTGCAGCAGATGGTACTGAAAAAAACAATAAGTCTTTGCATCGACTTTCTCCAGCATTGACAATTGTTCTTTCTGAGGCATTTGAAGAACCTGCCAGTCATAGGTCATGAAGACCAGCATGAGATCTGCAAGTCCTGCATTGTGAAGACAACAGGAATAACTTCACTGAGAAAATGTATAGTGTATTGAATGAGCAAAATGAGTGGATGTAGACAATTCACACCAGAGTATAGTATTTTGTTAGTGCAAGGACCTGTGATGTATAAGTCATGCAGTAACATATAGTTGCCTCGGAAGGAGTTTATGGCTGGGTTGAGTGTCTGTCTTGTTAGGATTCATAATTCAATTGAAATTATTGTATGAGCGCAGAAAATTGGGCATGCTGGTTTGAAACAGAGAGGTAGTTGTACATTGTAGAGAAAAATAAAGTTTTTTTGGGAACAGAAAATTGTTTCTGTGTTGATAAAACAAGTTATGATATTCTTGGAAGCCTGGAGAGACCTAGTGTTTTCTGATATACTTTCTCTGGTATCCAAAGTGATCTGTAAGGCATGTATGTAAAATTTGAGATTACGGATGCTTCCACACTTGCACCATGTAGTTTTTTAGAAAAAAAAAAAATAGAACTAGAATATAAGGAGGAGGAGATTGGGCACATGGTCATTGCAAATGATGCATCCACTTGATTATCAGGTTTAATGTATCATTAGGGTCTTGCTAACCTTTTCTGTCCATGCAAAACATGGGCAGATGTTAGCGTTAAAGAGAAGAAGAGAACAGAAGTGGATAGATATGAGAAGGCCAGCTGCCAAAAGATCAGCTGACACTATGTGGACATCAAGTGCAGTCTGGGGAGTCCTTATCCAAGCAAGCCTTTGCGTGCAGCAGATACATCAGTGCCTGTATATGCAGGAGCCACAGCAGTGTCTGTAAACTAGTCTCTCATGTGGGCAGGACATCTTTGTTGCTATGAGATACATTTTTCTTGTTTTGGCTGATTTCTCTGATCTTAGTCGCTCGGAGTATCTTGTTTCATCTGCTGAGAACAGACCATAAAGAGGAAATGGGCATTTAGGTCATCTTGTGCATTTTCACTAGATGCACAGAAGTACTTCCCTCTGAAATCTGCATGCAGTATGTTACAGGCAGCTTGTAACTTTGTGGTCTCTTTCCAGTGCAGGGTATGTAGCTTTGGATTGTTCCAAGAGAAGTAAAAAATATATTTTACTTGGATCATATCGATAGCAATGACTTGAGGACGTGATCTCAGTGAAGAGATGTGCTTGTGTGGTGTGGTGGAAATGGTTTCCCACAGCCTCTTGCGGATTGCTTTGCTGCAACTGCTTTTGTAGAGAAGAGTTTAAGATGCTACTGAGACATTGGTGGATGATGTAGTGAGGGTAAAAAGTTCAACCGCCACAGTCCATCCTGTTATTTATCCTCAGAAACTGGGGGATAGATGTGATGGATAAGTGCATTCTCTGTCCTCCTCCCATACTCAATCGCTAAGGCTCTGCTTGCATGTGTAGCTTCCTCTGTTCATTGTCTGTGCAGGATAAATGTTCTGGTGCTGATGCTTTTCCCAGCAGGAGTTTTAATTTTCCTGAGAAGCAAACAGTGTGTTTGTCATAGCATATCAAAATACCCAGGAAGGGTAATTAGCTGGAAGAAATGAACCTGTGAGATGCACCAAAAGGGAAGTCTGATGGTCTAGTGAGCAGGACGCTGAAATCTGGTTTCTGCATTCAGCTTTTCTCTGGACCTGTGGAGCAACCTTGGTCAAGTCAGTTAGTTGTGCTTTGTAAGATGATGCAAAAAAATTTACCTTCTCAACTTTTGGCCTGCATGTCTTTCTGAAATATGTGCTCCTTCTGCAGTGCGTCTCTTTTACTGTGTCTGTGTGCGTAGTGCTCACCTCCATGTGTGGCTGCTCACTGGTGAGCACCTTTGGAAAGTACTGTAACGCCCAGACTAACGATAAAGGGAGTGTGAGCCTGTGCTCTGCTTTTCGTCTGGAAAACATGCAACAGTGCTCCCAAAAATTAGTGTCTCTGAACTCTCACCTTTCCACAGGGCTCAGAAAAACAAGGCTACAAAACATGAGGATGCAGCAGAGTATGCAGCTGATGGAAAGCTGACTGGAAGGCTAGAGGCTGAGAGGGGAAGGAGGAGGGGAGGCATCGCTGTGGATACTCAATCTGCTTCTGTTACTCTATTGCTTTGGGAGCCAGCTCTGTCCTTGAAGACAATGTTTGACTGTTGGTTCGCCCCTCTTCCCCCGCCCCGGACAGTATAGCTAAGAAGAAAAAAGGCTCAAGAACAGGAGTAGAGGTTGGTGTTCTCAGTAAGGACAGTCTTGACTGTAGACTGACCTTTCATGATGAAGCAGGTTAATGTGGAGTCTGACAACCTGGAAGAGGCTGTGGGAAACCATTTCCACCGTTGTTGGCATAATGATGTTTTTTTAAAAAAATTCCAAACCAAACAAATTCCCAGAGACAGGGAGATGATGAGGAGGAACAGGATTCTTTAGCCTAGTATGTTCTGGGATACCATGTTGAACAAGGACTATAGAAAAGCCTTTGCTTGCTTGCTTGTTTCCTAAACAAGAAAAAGGAAACACTATTAACTCTAGTCTTTAAAGAGTGTATAATAGCCTACACTGCCTTTTAATGCAAAATCCCTTGCAGCAGTGTTTAGTTTAGCAGGCTGTGCTAAATTTCTGTTCAAGATTTCACCCACATCAGTGTCAGTTTTGGGGGTTTTACATCTTCTGCGATAAGCAGCTTCAGGTTTTCCCACTTTTAGACCCAGGATCCAAACCCTTGCTACTGCAGAAGGTCCAGCTAAGGAGACTGATAAATTAGGCAACACTGCTACAGCAGCTAGGTCACTTCTGATTTGTAGATGAGATCATTTGCAGGTGATGCAAATATGTGTATTTTACACAGTGCATGCTCACTCTTGGTGTATTTTATCTCTCTGAGGCCTTTAACAGCTGTATTCTTTGAGTCAGCTTTGATCCAAATCTGTGCTTTTGGGTGGGCAGCAGCACAAAATTGAATGTACATACATAATAGTATGCTGTACATTTAAAAGTAGACAAACAAAAAGCACCACCACCTCCCCAAAAAAACCCCAAACCCCCAAACATTTGCAGTACCTTCCAGTGTTGTCTTCCATTTTGTCTTCCTCTCTGCCTGTATCATAGATGCCATTTGGACTGTGGCCTTGCTGTTAGTTTTCATATTTAAAATCTCAGGGGTGTTGATTTGGTTGTTTATTTCTGTTGTTGTTGCTGTTCTTTGGGTTTTGTTTTTGTGTTTGTTTTTTTTTTCCAGGCATGCTGTGGATTTTAGCATTCTCTTGCCTATTTGAGCATTTAAGACAAGAAAATAAAGCCTTGAAAGCTTGACAGGAGCGAAGATTCACTGTCATTAGTATTTTTGGAGAAAGGGTGGGATTCAACAGAAGATGTTCCGAGTGATAGATAGAATGCTGATGGGTTTAGGGGAAAGAGTTTAGTTCAGTGTATCTTCATAGACACCAGCTATTCTTTATCCCCCTTGTTTATTGTTTTGCTCAGCTTGATTCCTTCTCATCTCTTGAGCCCTGCCAAGCCAGTGCACTTGGCTGCTTTGAGACACATGGAGAGAGTAAACATTCGCCATCAATAATATGAAGTTCGTTCAGCGGCTTTAATAACAACGAGACACAGGACTGACCAGTAGTGTGCACATGCTTGGATTGGATGAGTGGGCTTACCTTCTTACCTTTTCTTGAAAAAGACAAAAACCACATAACCATAAAAGTCGTGCTTTGATATTAGCTTTTCCAAGAGAAATCACGAATCTGTTTATCTAGGCAATAGCCAGCTGGACATTTGCTAAGTATGAGGAAAGATGTTCTGCTGTAAGTGCTTTGACATAAATCAAGTGCCTTTTTCCCAAAATATCTGGAATGTTTATATGAATGGCTGTTAAGCAGGTCTACACATTTTAATGGCATTGTTCCTTGGAAGCTTCTTGCAGCTTCTTTTGACAATACTCTCTTGATTCATCCCACTATAATTTGTTTCCATGTGGCTGACCTGCTGGCTCAGTAGTAGAGGGCTTCATCTGCCTCTTTTGAGGGCTGTGTTTGCTCGCCACTGCAACTGCTTAGTATGATGGGCCTTTCAGAAATAAAGTGCATTCAGTACAGCAGTGCCTGTCAACACTGTCTAGCGTTAAGTGCCTAACTTTGCCTTCATGATGCCCGTTCTCAGTTGTATGTGGTGGGGAGTCTGGCAGGCCTGGGAAATTAGTAGGTGATCAAATTGCTTCTTTGACTGTGGCGATCAGTGCCCAGTGAGATGGATAGCTGTGGGGGAGGCTGCTGGCATTCAACCCTAAACCCGAATGCGCTGCCACTGCCTATAATGCAGCTATGCTCTTTTGCTATAGGCGTTTCTCCCTGCTGAACTGGCGTCAGGCACGTAGGATTTCTGCTCATGTGCATGTCATAGTCCTTTCTGTGGTTCTTTTATCTCACTGGGTTTGAGACCAAATTTGTCCTCCCCAGAGCACATAGTGAAATCAGAGGCACTTTGTTATAAACTTGTGATGAATAAATGGATATTGCCCTAATTCAATACTTTTGTTTTAGAATCTTTCCTGGGGTATTTGAGTTGTTCCTCTAACCTTGATGAGAGGCATGAGGCCACAGTTACCTTGTAGTAGCACTCCACCTGGCATCCCACCGTATTGACCTGGCTTGCAGAGCAAGCTTCTGCATCCGAGATAAATGTGTTTGCAGTGAAGAAAGAACCAGAATTGCCATCCTGGGAAAAAACCCACCAGACTACATTATGTGTAGAGGGTGAAATCAGACTTGCTGCTGAGAGAAAAAGCTGGGGCAGTCTGCGGCCATACACAGGCAGACGGGCGGCGAGTGCGCGCGTGCCTGTGCGACACAGAGCAGGAGCGAGCAAGCGAGAGGAAGCCCTGAACCTCAAACTCCTCCTGCAGCTCTGCATCTGCTCTGAGTCACGGGTGTGACTCACACTGACAGCGCTCACGTTAGCCAGCGCTCAGATGGAGCGGCTCTGGCAGCGGAAGAAGCAGGTTATATTATCGATTGCCTGCTGCAGCAGACAGTTGCGCCAAGATTTTTTTTTACGAGCACAGATGAAACAGAGGAGGCTCTACTGAGCACCGTTGTTATTGTTATTATCGGTTTCTTAAGGTAAGAATGCCTGTTATTTACTAGAGAAAGATACGAAA
>Ga0181612_162094_pt1 | contig 11313 bp, 12 predicted proteins | sample HoacroProtozoa21_FD_119630 | JGI IMG/M metagenome (GOLD analysis project Ga0181612, IMG submission 119630) | Hoatzin crop microbial communities from Cojedes, Venezuel. Combined Assembly of Gp0051906, Gp0051904, Gp0051908
ACTAGTTAAGGGGCAAGACAAGTGACTGTGGCACAGAAAGCACAAGATAGCTATGATAAGAAACAAGTTAGTAACTGCGGCGTAGCTCCCCTGCACAGCATCTGCTGAACAGTTCTCAGACCTGGTATTTGCAGCCTCACTTTCCTGCTTCTTTTAGTTCTTAAGACCAAGTCAAGAGGTATCCAAAGTAGGACAGCGGCCCATGCAGTCCACAATGTTGTTTGGAAGTCACTTTTTCTTTTTACTGCTCCAACCTTTCTTCCTATAAATAAAAGGGTCAGCAAAACTATGAAGGTGCAGGGGATCTAAGTGGTCTTTCATTTGGGATTGTAGAAGAATTTTAATATATTGTCAATTTTATTAACTAGAAAAACAACATGTAAATTAATATCTAGAATTAGTGCTGCTGTAATCTAGCTTAGGTATATTCTTTGTTCCAGGATATCTGCATTAACAAGATTTGTAATGTCTTCATGTTCACCCTGCAAACTAAATTCATGCAAACTATCCGCATTATTTTTGTTATTTGTTACTGGCTTCTGGATCCGGATTTGGTGATCATGGTTTCTCTGATGTCCAGGCAGTGAAACCATGCTACGAAACAGCCTGGCGGAGTCTGACCTTTTTCAGTGGTCTCATGAATTCACTGCACCCTACTGCTGCGTGGGTCTTTGTGTCATCTCCCCTTACCATGCTTGATTTCCCATTGTGAGGTGGTATCAAAGCACAAGCTGGATTAAATAAAAAGGATTGAAAAGAAAAAAATTCCCCTAATGTCCAACGCGCAGGGAGTTTGGACTAGATGATCTTCAAAGGTCCAACCCAAACCCATTCTATGATTCTATGATTGTGTGTCCCAACAACTATGGTCCAACAGCCCAAAAGCACAGACTAGAATTACTCCAAAGTAAATGCACACAGTGTGGCCATCAGGATCTCAGTGCCCATGGTTTCATGCTCCAAAAGCACTCATATTCATTGTTAAGGTAGTGTGGTTTAGTATATATGACAGGGCTAACCTCCTGCTGTCCAGGGTCAGGTGGAGCACAGAAACATATTCATCACTGTCCAAGTGGGACAGCAGCTGAGATGCATACTCATGCCAGACATAGCTGTTCATCAGCAGATTGCACAGTACCTTACTGCACGTTGTCCAGGTTACTTTCAGTTCTCTGAGTTATTATTTTTCACAACTAGGATCACTATGTGTCTAACATATGCAACCGGGAACATTTTGTCCTCAGTTAATGTTAATGATGGAGGTAGAGTGAACATTATTTTTTACTATGGAAGTATTGAATCAAATAGATCTCTCTTCTGTTTCTGACCTAGGGTCATGAGATGCTATTTCACCATTCCTCAGATTTTATTAATATTCTGTCATATTTTCCTAATAGCATCTGGCTTGGCTGCAGCTTCCTGTATGACTTCCTATACGACTCAAAGGGAAACAAACACTGAAAGTGTCACACTCATAAAGCTCTGTTCTGCTGAGTGGAAACAAAGATCAACATTTTTTGAAAACTCTCCTACAAAGGCAAACGAACCAAACTCAAACTCCAAAGGTGAATAGAACTTAGAATGCAATTCTGTAAATTCTTAAATAAATGAAAGGAAATCAGGCAGCAAAAGTGAGAGATCCTTCCTCCCTTGGAATTGGGCTATTTTCCTACTTGTGTTTTCCCTTGTAGCAGAAAGCTGCTGTTGTCCAAACTGCCCAAGTCACTGGAGCTCAAAACATCAGACAGAAATGTGGAGGGAAATTGAGGTCCTAAGTCTCACTAAACTGTTGGAAAGGTGTCTTTGTGGAAATACATACATGCTATCCTGCAACCAGTTCATAATCCTGTTCTTCCTCCCCAACTTTTGCTGCTTTGTTTGAGAAATTGGATTGTGAGAGGCAAAGCTTAGGTTTTAGACTACTAGCAATGTGCTTGAGACAGTTTTGCACCACCTTGTTTTCTGATCTGCTTTTGTAGAGGCACTTTAATTTGTTTGATGGATAGACTAAGGACATTGTTAACCAATCTGGCAAACAGCTAGCTGCTCAACCTCTTCAAAAACCATGTTGTATTTATGGATATTCCATTATTTCAGCTGAAATCAGGCAGCATGTGTACTTCTTTCCAAATATTGACCAGGCTTTGACTGTACTCTGGCCAGCTGGCTGCACACTGGATCACGTGGTCAGACTGGCAGTTTGGAACAACCCATGAGGAAAATGTGGGGAGCTAAATGCTGGATAGGAAATTAAACAGCACTGTCGTAATCTGGCCTGTACCTCGAAGCAGCTTGGATTTGGCTGCTCAAGCAGAGTAGACAGTGTGTGAGGGGAATCTGATGCCACCGGCAGTCACAGATATGAGGACTGACTTCAACTGGTCATGCATTTTCGTAAAATCCAGATGAGCATAAGTGCACCACATGTCATCTTTAGGGCCATACTTGTCCCAGACAAGATCTGTTTACCAAGAATGAGTAAAAAGTTGACACAGCAGGAGACCACGCACATGAACGCCTCAGGATATGCAGCATTATTGGTAACCTCCTCACAGAAAATCTGGCTTGGAGCTGTTATGAAAACAAAACAAATATTAGCAGTAATTAGGAGACTTAGGGAGAGACTTATTCACACCAACAAAGCTGTCTCTCAGGGCTCATATAAGACAGTCATAAAACCTTCTGATGGCAGCCAAATCAACAGAAGGACAACTGAAAGTAGGAGCACAACAACAGGCAAGAGGTCAAGCTGGAAAAACCAGGCACAGCAGGATTCAGAGTTGGAGAACACAGACCAGAAGGTCCCATGCCGCCCCGCAGGCAGCGACTGAGTCATGAACACCCTTTTTGACATTCAGCAGTGGGTCTCACACCCCTGTAAGAGTTTGTCCCATGCAGCAACCCTTGCAAGCCCCCTTGCAGCTGTCATCTAGTTGCAGCAGAGACTTCGGCCACTTCGTGTCTGGGAAGGGGCTGTAGCAGAGACCTCCTCAAAGTTTACTGTGTTAAATCTTGGGTGACACACTGGGTAGATTTTCTTACTAGATACCACTGTCTGAAAGTTGCATGACTTGTCACAAGTGGATACAATAATTGCAAAATCAATGAGGCATTCAGAAAGTTTGAAAGGGAAGAACTAGTAGAAGAAATGCAAGTTGCAGGAAAGATTCAGAAAATTGATCTACACCATGCAAGACCTGTTGGTCTGTTATGCAGTAACTTCTATGTATTGATATATTCAGTTTAAAATATAGAACTTCTTATGGCATTTCTATACTCACTTACCCTATGTACATCTTCAAGAATAAGTTAGATGTCAGAAACCAGTTCAGATCATCAAGCAATCAGGGGCTTCTCAGATCTAAATAGAAACATAGTTGAAGTTTTGAAGCTGTAGCACAGTTCAGTTTTGTTGTACCATGTCTTGAGAGCTGTGAAATTTGCCTACTAGTTCTACTAAAAGCCATTTAGAAATGTTTGTTTAGTCATATAAGGAAGAGGTGGAAAGATTTTCTCTTTCAGTCTGTTAAATGCAGTAAGTCTGGAAACTTAGAATATACTGTGCACATGCTCTGCAAACATACCATTCTGGATCAAACTCAGCACTTCTTATTTTAGGATTGATGGCAGTCATTCCCAAAGGCCCCAGGTCGCATCTTGTACAAACTTGGGAAGGAGATAGTTCCTGCTGTGAGGGATTTACTAAGAGAAAATCCAAATAAATGAGGTTAAAACTCCAACCAGCCTTCTTAGTTACATGTTTCACAAGATTTGTTTCTTTCATTTGTTTTGCCCTGATTTTTTGGGAGACAGAAGAACAGGGTGAAATGACGGGGCTACACATGAACCACTAAAGAAGAGAAGAAGAAAGAAAGAAGAAAAGCCTACCAGTCTGATCACGAGGGTCAGCCTAGGCTTTGCTGATGTAATGCTAGGACTGTGCCCGAAAGACTTATTTGAAAGAGGACAAAGATGCAATCACGCAGCTTATTCCATGCTCTCAGGGCATTCAAAGCATCGCATATCAAACCATGATTTCAACACCCTGACTGAAGTCAGCTGTGCAGGGTGAAAAGATAACAAATTTGGACTTTCAAATTAAGAATGTTTTTCAGCAATGAGACAGTAAAAGCACTCCTGTTGTGTTGGTGCTTGAGATGTCATAAATGCTCTACCAACTCAGAAGTGACAACTTTTTCTATAGAAATAGATGTATACTTTAAGGTTTATTAATTGCCTGAGCATTTATATAATCCTGTAGATTCAGGGGTCTTGTCTGTCTCTCTAGACCATTAAAAACCTTGGGAACTCAACAGTAAAATTAATTAGGTATACTTAATTACTTGTGCTATTCAGTCTTTTAAATGTTATTGTTGTTTCATTACTGAATTTCTGAAATGTCTTTTAATAAGACTGTTGCAAATCTTTTAAAATTAAAAACAGCTGGCTAGACAGTCTTTAAGGAAGTAGGTTCACCATGTATAAACTTAGGTTTCGTTTCTTGATGTCATTTTCTAAACAAAAGGCTTTGATATGATTTCTGATTTTCTCCTTAATATCAGCTTGCCAACAGTACTTTATACCAGTGGAACCTCTGACAAGGAAATAAGGTATTTATCCTACCCTTACTGTATCCTATTTTATGCTTTCAGAATACGGAGTAAAAGCAGGTATCCCATTTTAATGCAAACTCTGTCAGGCTAATGAGACAAAGCTTTAACTGATGAAGATTTTTGGAGAAGGCCTATCAGTTCTTATGTGTTAAGTGCTAGTTACTTAGTATTTTAAATGCAAATAGAATCTATGTCCATTTTTTCTTATTCTCTGTTCCTCTGTCTAACTGGTGAATAATCAGGTAACACTCATGATGACATTTAGTGGCAATTATATTCTGATTTCATTAGCCTTTAACTGAATACAGGCATACTGCAACTTGTATTGCAAGCAGCTCTACCAATTGCCCCACTGACTGTTACCCCATGCAGTGTTTCATATCTATACTGGTAGAAAATTTGTTGAATAAACACATCTTCAACAAGCAGAAAAATGGTAGAACTACCTGAGTTACAGCCTGAGCACATTGAGCAATATTTGATCTTGAATGTTATGGAGAAAAACTGAGTTAGAGTTTTCCCTTGTAGACCTAAGACTCTCTCGCCTCTGGAGTATCTCAGATTTCTTAGCATGCAGCCATACAATTGTCAATCAGCATAACAGTGATAAAACTTTTCAGTCCTCTGTTATATTACAGAAGGGTCAAGGAAGGTTAAGAAGGGCTTTGTCATCCCCTTACAATAGTTCTGCCTTACCACATACTGACTACTGTTAAAAATTCTTGATGTCCCAAAAAACAGTGAGAACACAAAACCAAAATGTAATGTCTGGGTAATACTTGGATCTACTCTGTGGATCGTTTCTATGAACAGAGCAAATGAAAGACAAAAAAAAGTCAGGCATGTTGAGCTCATTTGTGTTTATGGTTTCAGCTGTGTCACACTTTGATTACCCAGGAAATTGTATGTATTTTAATGTTACTGTGCAGTGCTGGTATTTCTGTAGGCATTAACTATGTACAACAACCCCATGTGGGAAAGCCCCAACAACTAGAACCAGAATCCAGAATAGTAATGGACTTTCATGTAAATAACTCTCAAGAAACATCATATAAAGCAGATGTACCATCTGTGTGACTGAACACACTCTTAATTAGAAAGTAGACATCACTAAATATATCATCTCTAATGACATCAGTAAAAGTCCTGTTCATCATGCCCAATTACACGTGCTTAGACACTTTTTTAGAGGCATGGTTCCCTAAAGAAGCCCACGCTAGTGACATCAGTCTATCGATTTATCCCAGTTTCTCATGCAATGAGGGAATAACGGAAAATGAAGGCTGAAGGAAGCACCAAACTATTAAAAAATTGAAGATATATTTGTGGGTTCAGAGTAAACTAGGTTAGAATGTTTCTGAAAGCATTATCTAGTTATTTTAACTTCATAAGTGGTTTAATTGATTTCATAAAGTCATTCATGTTCCTCCACTATTATGCAAACAGTAAGTGTTTTACTGGACTGGAACATTGTTTGGTTTCAAATGGTAAGTATTCAGAAATGGGACAACAGCCAGAGACCTTGTGTTTCATGAACATTCAGCACCTAAGTGTTTGGGTTTTCTTGTATCATCCCTTTAAACTTTAAAGAACATCACCTCATTGAGCTTGTTTATTTGTTTGATTGTGTGATTAAGATGGTACGCTTTAAGTATGCTGGCAGTAGTTTCCAGCTAAGGATCAAGATTATCAAAGTGAATAAAGAGAAAAATATGCTGCTTGGTGACACTTCTATTGATTCTTTTCTGTCTCTAGGAAAAATCAAAGCACATGAACACACTTGCACAATTAAAGCCAGTGGCAGAGGCACAGCACAGCCCCAGATCATGCTCTATTTAGTCTGTGACTGTAGCTGTTTCTTTTTTTTAGGTTTGGAGCTATGGGTTAGCTAGGATTTTGTTTGTTCCAGCTCTCATGATGGGCCTTCCAATGCAGCCTGAGGCAACTGGGCATTGAAGTGACAATGAATGTCCATGAGATTGAGAACTCCTTTGAAAAACCTGCTGCAACATTCGTTTCCATCTTCCCATTTGTTTTTAACACTCAGTGACTTTCATTTCAATTAGTCAGGTCACAGAGGGAACCGCTCCCTCTCAGTGATTACCAAACAACAGGAAAAGCAATACAAATCTAATGGCTTTGATGCCTGTTAGAAACTTTACCATCTGTGTGTCATTTTAAAGCACAGTATCTGTGCACAGTGTCTGTGGACTTATCGTTCCAAGAAGTGCAGCTCAGGAAGTCTTTGCACTATGGGAAGTAAAAAACTGAAAACCTGTAGCAAGATATGGAATATTAACTGAAAGAAAAAAATAATTAACCTTTGAAGGCTAAAACTGGTTCCAGCTTTATGACTGTAAGATTTTCCATACACATTCTCATGAAAGATTTTCCATACACATTCTCGTTCATGACAAGACTCATGAAGTCTTGTCAAAACTGCACATGAGGCTTATGCAGTTTTATTATGTTTGTAACATTTTGATCTGCAAACCAATTGCTCGCAATAAAACAAGTTTGGATTAGAAAGAATAATGCTGCAGTTCAAAGGCTGACAATGCCAGTGCCTATTCTGATCTACTCCATAGCTGACATTTCTGTAAAGGCAGGACAACAAAAACTATCTGGACTTCTTTCATTCCTCCAACTCCACACAGCCTTTTACTAAACAATTTCTGCATAAACTGGTTTTCTGTGTTATACCCATAAACTCCAATAAATAAAAAAACCCCACAACAATATTTTGTGAATCTCCTCTCTTCAGGCAAGAGAAGCCTGTACAGGAAAACTGTATGAGCTGTGAAAGCGTTAGATTACTACTCCTCTTCTAGCTCCTCTTCACTAGGTTGTTCAAAGGTACTCTTATGTAGGCTGGATGTTGTTCCACAGTCTTAAACCCTGCATCCAAAAGTTAAGTGTAGAATGAGTATGAGAATACTCCTGTGATCACTTGCACGTCTGTATTAGAATTTTATTTTTCACTACCACCAGAAGGATAATGTACAGAGCCAAGTTCTATTCTCAGTCACTGGTGTAAATCCAAAGTATCCTCATCAAAACCAGTGAACTTATTCCAGATCTGCACTCCTGGGCCTAGAGCAGAGTTCAAGCTGTTTTGCTTTAATATTCTTCAGTTAAGAAGAATGTCTGGCTTTCCAGAACCCAGAAACTGTGAGTCTGTGTACTGCCAGCATAACAATAAAAAAATCAGATTCTTTTGTGTTCTTTTCCTGAACACAGATAGAGAGAAATGACATGGAGTCCAGCCCCCACACTCCTGTTGCCAGAAAATAGGAGCATGTTAACAACTGTCTTTCTGTCCAAATGCATCCATTACTATTATTTTATCAACCCCCCAAGTAATTAATTAATTTCTTTTTGTACTCTGTGGCTGACAGTCATGCAGAAGTTGAAGGCAGTTTCATCTAACTAGTCCTCCCCTATTCTACCTAAATAATGAGTTTGGTGCATCTTCAATCCTGTAGCATAGTACTGTGCTTCCTGGTTCTGTGTGTGCAGTACAACCATAGTTAGTTCCAAAAGGCTGTGGCTTTTGTCAGGAGGCATTTCGTTTTCTTCTCTTGATCAGAATACCCAGGAAAAATGCTCAAATTGGGAAGTAACATTAGAAAGAATGATCTTTAAGTGCTTCCTGCTAGACAGGACAATCGGGGAATAGAGAGAAGCTAGAATTTCCTTCTGCGCTTTTTTCTTGTACCAAAACACCTGTATAGAAATGAGAAGCTGGAAAAGCTTGCAGAGATTTAGAAATTCATGTCAGGCATCCAGCTACAAAAAAATCTCTGTGTGGGACGTGACAGTACAGGCTAGCCCAGAACAAAACTACCTCATTACTAATGCAGGTCAAAGAGCTATTGGAACACAACAGGGAATCACAAATCTGTAATAGTCAGCAAAGCAACCAGACCAGACAACAAAGGTGAGCTGGTTTGCAGGTTAGAAAAACTTGTGGGATCAGCACAGAAGAAGGTGTATCACAGAGAGCATTGCTTGTCATCAGAAGGGAAATAGCAACACAAAGTATTAATCTATGCAAGCCAATGAAAAGAAAGAGTAGAGAATCAGATTTTGCTCACACGTAACACAGAAGATTGTATTTCCTATGAAAAGAAGAAGGATTGGGCATTTTAAATGGGATTGCCCACTACTGTTAGAAAGACCAGGGCAGGAACAGGGTCACAAATTACCTACCAGCAAATCCTAAGCCACCAGTGTCGAATACTCTTTCACTATGAAGTGGTAACCGGCCTTCAATCAAAACTGAGGGCTGTAGCCTGAAGCCTGGCTTAGTTTTCAAGAACACGATTTTATATTACTTGAACAGATGGAAAAAATCGTCCCTCCTAGAGGGGAGCCTGTAGAAAATGGTCCCCTGCCAAGGTCACTGAAGAATATTAGTGGAAAATGGCTAACTACTGTACAACTGACGACACAAAGTAAGCAAGGGGGTTGAGGGGAGTGCGGCAGCAGCATAGGAGTGCTGCTTGGAACTGATCTTCTGAGGAAGTCTACAGGCATTCTTCATACAGGAAGAAAACATATGTGTTTTTTTTGGAAAATGCTACTGTTTTCTAGAACGCAGGCCCAGGTTTAAGCAAGATTGTTATAGTGGAGAATGAAGCTGTGGGGCAGAGGCTGTTATTCCAGGGCAGACAGTAGGAACAGCAAATCCTACATGAATAAAAAGCACTGTGGAGGTGAAGAAGGCGAGGAGAAAGGGGGACCAGAACGGCATGCCTTGCTGACGGCACGCACGTCATTCTCTGGAAAAATCAAATAAGGGAGCAACATCGATCCAAGTAACTAACTTAGCAATTGCATCTCCTGTTCCAAAATAGCTCAGTAAATTAACGGCAATTTTTTTCATTCTTCTAGAAGGAAAGTGATATTCTCCAGCTTGGGTTGTAAGGCAGGCCTGTGCTGCAGGCAGCTTGTGGGCCAAGTCTGGCCCACAAGACAATCTCTGTTGCCCACCAGGGATGAGGCAATGCTCATCTTTTGACTATGTGCTTCCCAGACGGTGCCAGTCAGACTATTTATGTCTCCTGACTGCTGGCTGGCCTGGAAGAAAGTTCTGCCACATACTGGCCCTGCCAGGGGACTCCTGTCTGCTGGTTGGCTGCTTCCTTCTGCTTCTTCTCCCCTCTTATCCCTCCTGGGCAGCACATCACACAGTGTCTCGCAGCCCAAGCTAAACAGAGCAATGGGAAAGAAAAGGCACTGGAGTGAATGAACAAAACTGGGAGGGCAGCAGGAGGGGTTTGGATGAGTGTTAGGAAGTAGAAGTCATTAGAAGCCTCTGAACTCACTTGAGTTGTAGCCTTCTGCAATAAAAATACATTTAAGAGGAAAAGGTGAAAACCATTTCCAGAGTCATAAGGATTCTTTCGCCTCTGTAACGCAGGCGGTTTGGTCTGAGGGAGAGGCTGGTGTTGCAAGGTAGTCAGATAACTACACGAGTACAAACAGGAGCTCTTCAGAACTGCACGCAGGCTGTCAGGGGCACTGCGTGATATCGAACCAGGGCAAGGAAAAGAAAATGATTTAATCAGTTCTTTTTCAGACATATGAAAGACACTGGTTTTGAGTAATTCCAGAGGGAAGTCAAATATTTGAAAATATCAACACTGCCTGGTTCCAGGTGAGACATGTGGAAACAGGATAACGCAAAAACCTGAAACATGGATCAGTATTTGCTTTTCCTCTTTAGAGGCAGAAAGTGAGGCTGACCTCCCCACCTCAGCAGCAGGGGAAGCTGAGCCAGTTCTTACAGGAGCAGCAAGTGTGTCAAGTGAGGAGCTCAAACTATACCTGAAGGGACACAAACAGCGTATCTAGAAGAGCGATCCAGCTGCCTAGTTGGCAAAGCACTCTTGGCTTTGTCTGTTGGTTTGCAGGTGGGTTTTCGCTTTCTTGTTTTACAACTCTTTGTTTCATTTGTTGCTGAAGTACAGAGATGCATTTTTTAACAAATAAGGGAGTGACAGAATGGGAGTCCCAGCTGAGGGTGCAAGGCAGGTCCCCTCTAGTGCAGAGATTACCCAAAGACAGCTGCAGAGATTCCCTAAAGGGAGCTGCAATCCTCATGCCAGGACCTAGGTGAGTTTCTGAGTGGTCAGAGGCTGACACTGACCCACCTGATGAATCCTGGAGACCAGCGCGTGCTCCAGGCCCCAACTCTTTTTACAGCTTTAATTTCACCCCAAAAAGCTTCATCAAGCTCTGCTCCATGGACATTGCCAAGACTGGGCAATAGTCCAGCATAGTCACAGCAGCTCCGAGAAGAAAGGGACCAGCTTCTTATACAGTCTTGTGGGGTCTGGGGCAGAGAGGGAATGGAGAAGCCTTTACGTATTGGAGACCAGTTGTCTTTTGTTATGGCCTTCCCAGCTATCGCATAGCTCTCCAGAAAGAAAACTTTGGGAAGCCCTATTTTACCATATTTTGCTCCTTCCAGAGGAAAACTTTCATGGATTTGGGAAGCAACCTTCAGAAGGGTGTTTCCCACCAGAGGAGAGCGAAGAGGAGCCAGCAGTGGGCAAGGAGCTGCCTCTGTGCTTCTGCCTGAAATAAGGACATATTTCCAAGCTCGTGCTCGCATCCCTGTGCCAGCGACTCTGCTGGCTGGGGCTAACACACCTAGAAGGAGAGGTCACACAGTACAGCCTGCCGCCAGCTA
>Ga0181612_175267_pt1 | contig 11313 bp, 8 predicted proteins | sample HoacroProtozoa21_FD_119630 | JGI IMG/M metagenome (GOLD analysis project Ga0181612, IMG submission 119630) | Hoatzin crop microbial communities from Cojedes, Venezuel. Combined Assembly of Gp0051906, Gp0051904, Gp0051908
CTGGGTGCACACATGCAAGAAGATCATTTAAAATACTGATTTTTCAAATACTGAGGCTGAATTGAAGGGTTATGGAGAAACAAATAGGTGGAACAAGAAAATGAAAGCAAGAGCAAAAGCTCTGCTGTTTAAGCCCTCTTCCCCCGCCCTCCCCAACCTCAGTACTTCTGGCGTTACTCACTTCTCCATGTCAGATGCTGCAGGAGCTGCACCGTGTCCCACGGCCGGCAATAGGGAAGCAGCAGCGTGGCTCTGGGCAGAAGCTGCAGGAACAAACCTTCCTCCAGGCTTGGGCTCTCTTTAAATCTTAATTTGAACCTGAAGAAAGCCCAGGAATCTTCAAGAGTAAAAATCAATCTTTCATAAAAAGCCAAGCGTGGCTGAGAGCACCCCATTGCCCACCCTCTCTCCTCTGGAGAGGGACGCATCCCACCCATCCGCCGGTGACCAGGCTACAGCCCTGACCTCCCACCAGCTGCCGCAGAGCAGCGATCGCTGCCTGGACTCCCCTGCAGCTCAGCCAAGCAGGACGAGAGGTTTCGTACCCCGTGTCTTAATCCTCCCCACCCATCCTTTCTCTCTTCTCATCCTTGAAGCGGTTGGAGGAACCGGTATGATAAGCACTGCAGGAAAATATACCTTCTTCTGGGAGTTTTACAGTGTATTAGACAAATCACATGAGTTCTTTTGGAAATTAAGCTGTCACATAAATCGCTGTTTTTTCTAAAAGGAAACATAATGAGGAAGTCATCTGGTAGAAATGACTGCAATCTTATGTGCAAAATCCTTGTAGGAACATTTTCTGATCTGCCAGTGGAAACCTTGTGTTCGCCTTTGTGTCTGCTCTTAAGTTAAATTAATAGCTTTGTACGCTTCTAATTGGCATGTGGCTTTATGGCTTCAGTCTCTTGGAGGGAGCTTCCCCTCCCATTCTTTGAGGATGTATTTTGGATGATTGAGCTTTGGTGAACGATTTATAATGACATCCAAGTATCACTAGACTTATTTTTTTCTTCCACCCCTTTACATCCATGCAGTTTAATATAATTCATGCTCAGCAAAATCAGGTTCGTTCCAGAACTGACTTTATTTTTTGTTCAGAGATAAATTAATGCTTTATTCCTCTGGGAAAACTCATTAGTAATATGCAAATATTGCTCTCTGGTATCACTCCTCAGTATAGGGAGTACCTCTGGACTCCTCTTAATGGCAAACACACACAGGTAAGACAAACACCTCCTGGGGTCCCCAGCTTGCACACACCTGGGGGTCTTAATTCAGAAGTTCACCAACCAAACCTGCCAGCGGCATCAAGCCCCAGGAGGGAAAGCAAAGAGCGGAGGCAGCTCAACGTCAGAGCTTGCCTGCCTCACCGGGGTGACGCCTGCTGCCCTGGGAGCCTGGCCGAGCTGCAGGGAGGCACGCGAGGCATCGCTGCCTGCGCCTGCCGGTCTCGCCGCAGGTAGCCTTCAGGGCTGCCTTTAGTTTGTTGTGAAGGTGGAAGGAAGCAAGGCAAGGTGCTGGTTAGGACATTACCTCTTTGGGGGTGTGGAGAATGCAAAACCATGTCCGTGGTCAGCATCACTTGGAGACCTTCAGTCTGCCCAGGGGCAACGGAAGGAGCCGCCAGCCTGGGGCACCCTGGACTGCAGGGAGCATTGTCAGGGCATAAAATCCCCGTGTTGAGAGACAGATCTTTTTTGTGCTGCGTATCCACAGGCAGGTTTATATACTAGTAAAACCTGCTTTTAGCTAAATATTAGCAGTGATCGTGCCAATAATAACGCACTGAGATGCAAACCTGAGATTTTTTCATGGGAATAAAATCATTTGCCAAAAAAAATCCCATACCATCACCTCTCATTTCCTTTAACACGTGAATAGCCACCAGCAGCCATGTGTAACAGTAATAAGCAAAGAAGTAGCGTTATCAAGAAAGTAATGTCCCCAAATTGAACACCAACCCCTTTCAATACAGAAGCTCCTAACCAGGCATCTCTGTGCTGCCCTCCAGGGCTACGGGACGACGTTTTACCCTGGCGGGGAGCGCTACGAGGGCGAGTGGAGCCGCGGCCTGCGGAGCGGCTGGGGACGGATGTACTACCAGGATGGATCCATCTACGAGGGGCAGTGGCTAGAGGACCGGCCCAGCGGGCAGGGGATGCTGCGGCTGCGTAAGTACCTGCCATCCTCACCCAAGGCGTCTGCCTGCCCCCTTCAAGCTATTTGGTGTCGTGCTGCTCTCCGGATGCGTCTGCCACCCAGATTTCTGGATGCTACATCACATCTCCCGCTGCAGCCTTGCGTCAGGGTTGCAGCTGCTCCCCTGCATCGTCCCTCTCCTCCTGGTTTGGGACTGGAGGCAGCACAGGCTGTGCAAGGGCCGGCATTGCATTGCTCAAGCCCACACGCATGAAAGCTTATTTTTGCTGTGATTTACATTTAAATGACTGGGATGGTTAGGGTTAGAGATAATATACTGTTGGGTCAGAGGAGAGCAAATCTCTCTTTTCAAGCCAGGCACTTCGCCAGACGTACTTTCTAACTGCTGCATACCAAAGAGGAGTCCAGTTTCCAGCACAGACAAAAAAGAAGATACGTTTTCTTTTTTAGTATACTCCATCCTCTCTCTTACTTTCGACACTGGCTTACGTTGAGTGAACGCAGGGGTTTCATTAGTACACAATCCCTTCCCAAAAATAACACCAAGCACATCACAGATTGGGAATGTTGGGGGCAATCTCATCATAAAAATAGAAATTGGTATAACATTTTTTTCCCCTGTTTTGCTTGGAGTTTTACACATTTTTCCCCAAAGCCAAGAATCCTAGCCCTCTGCAGTACAAGGCACTGAGTTCCAGGAACATCTGAAGAAATGTTATCTCTATATGATTATTCATCTATTCTGTTTTTTTGCTTGAAAGTGATCTCAAGGCTAGTGATTAGCTAAGCAAAGCAGCTGGGAGGAACAAGCACGACCTTCACTGCACATCACACACATGACTGCGCTCTCCCTGCTGACTGTAAAGTCACTTTGGACCGATGGCTTGTCCAGATGAAATCAGCATCCGCTTCCAGGGGTAACTCCTTCCACTAATCAGCTTCGCTCCCATCAAAGTCACCCTTGGCATTATAAACTGATGACCCCTCGGGGTTGAGCTACGGCTGATGCGCCGTTTCAGAGCCCAGTTGCCTCCAGCGTACCCTGCAACTGATTGTGAGCTGGATTCCTTTTGGTTAAAATTAGCCAGAGCAATTATTTCATACCCACAAGCTTAATGTATTCAGCTCAGCCACTGGAAGTGTGCCCATGTGCCAGCAGCTTTGTGATGGTGAAAGGAGTTCTTCAGTGGCGGTCACGATTAGCTGCAGCTCAAGATTAAATTGCTTGTAGTGGCAGCGTGCCCGGCAAGGGTAAGCTTGGCTGGGAGCACCACGTTGATTCGCCACCCCTGCTGCAGCCCATTGCTGGATGGCTTTTAAACCAGAGCATTGCATGCCTGCAGAGATCTTGGCTGTGAGCAACGCCACCTCCAAGGTGCTCTGGGAGGAGAGCGGATGGGAGCAGCCAGGTCGGGGTGTATGATGGCCCCTTCATCACAGCCAGGTCTGTGGTTTCAGTGGTTTCTGAGTTGTCGGTGGCTGGAGAGCAGAAGCTGAGCTGCTTCCACTGGTGGGCAGGGCACGTCGGTGTTGCAGATCAGCACACCACCAGATGCAAGCTGAAGATAACCACCGCTGTGGCTCCAACCTCTAAACCAGACCCTGCCTGAAGACCCCAGCAGCCACGCTCCCCAGAAGTATTTCTGGGTTTTCCCTCTTGCCTTATGGCGTTCTGGCAATCCCCAGCTCCTGCTGGGGCACCGTGCAGGGTGCCCTGGGACTTCAGCCACCTCTTGCCGTGAAGAATGGCAGAGTTCGGCTGAGACCCAAAGATATTTCCACTAAGTGACTTGGTCAGAAATTCCCACATTGTTTTGCTTAGAAACAGCGTATCTGGGAAAAAGGGACAGCAGAGGACTCTCCTGGTGAGAGCAGAGTGGCCTGGATGTATCCCAGGCCCAACATCACCGTGGGTATGATGCCCCTTCTCAACCAGCGTCCCTGGACAAGGCTGCTCTCTTCCCCTTGCAGCTCTGCTTTCCCTGTTGGTGATGGATGGATGGATTCCTGGAGAGCAGCACAGAGCCCAGAAAAACTTCTCTCGACTTGCAGAAAAATGCCAAGAGATGCAATGCAGCTGGAAAAACAGTCTGCTACTGATTGCCTGAGCCATTCAGACACTTACAGCAATTCTTGTGCTGTAATTCATTGAGCAAAAACATAACTACAAGTATTATTTGAAATCAAGATTATTTTGACTGGACAATGATCAGACAGTGCTGCTGTTCCTTGCCCAGATAAGCAAACCTCTTTGAGCCAGTTTCTGTGTGATTTGTTGCAGTGACAAATCCAAAACTTGTGTCCTATAATTTTTCATGTTGTGAAGAGTGACTCAGCTACTAGTGTAACCCTGAGCTCACTCGCTCCGTGTATCAGCAAAAAAGGAGTATCACCGGGAGAACAAAGCAGGTGAATGCATTTCTTGTTCCAAGGGGGCAAGCGTGGGTGTCTTCCGCAGCCTTTTGTCCTCTGTGGCACAGCAAACAGAGCACTGAGAAAGCAGAACAACACACCGTGCCACAGCCCGCTCAAAATTACTAAGAGGAGCCAAACAGATTATTTCCTCTGCTGTTGGTTTGCTGTGTCGATTGGTGTCATTTGTAGCCCCTTAATGAAACGGTCTTTTGTAGCCCCTTAATGAACCAAATCTCATGGTCTGTTCATGTATTTAATTGCAGCAAATGAAAATCAGTACGAAGGAGGCTGGAAAGATGGAAAGAAGCATGGCCCAGGGAAATTTTTCTACTTGGATAAGGGACAGTTGTTTGAAGGTATCTGGGCAGAAGATATACCAAAATGTGGAATCCTGATTGACTTTGGCAGAGACAAAGCTCCTGCCCCTACTCAGTATCCAATCCCAAAGGTAATTGCTTGGCAATTTCATTTTTGTTAGTGATGTTTTCATTCATCGGCGCTTGGGGCAGCTCTCCAGGTAGCATCTCTCTCCAAGCCATTACCTCCGTAGCATTCCCAGCTCATGGGGTGTGTGCTCAGTCTTTTGACCAGCAGTGTCCTAAATGGCCCCGCAGGGACGAACGGCCCGTCCAGCCACCCCTGGAGCCTCCTAATCACCTACATCTGAAAAAATGCCATTCTCATGCACCAAAACTGCTTAGGGACCTGAAGCAGCACAAAGGAAACGAGGACAATAGAGGCAGAGACAATGGTGGGATTTGCGTCAAAACCAAATGATTTCACCGATCCAAGCTGCTAAAGCTGACCAGACCTTACCGAAACCCAAGCAGCTGCAGCGCTAGTATCAGCTATTTCCTTTACCCGGACACACTGAGTTGGGGTCTTGTCCCTGTCCAGCAGCCCCACGGGCAGAGGGGTGTGCGTAGCTTCCCCAGGGCGGGCAGACGCGTGTCCGAGAGCTGACATGCTCTGCTCCCCTTTCCTCCCAAGACTGACAAAGGCTGCGGATGAAGAGCCAGTCCACCTCCCAAAGACCTGGTGTGGTGCATGATGAGGCAGGTGGACAGCCCAGGCCATCAGCCCTGCAGCTGCCGGGTCCTTGTGCATCTCTTCGGTGCAGGAGCCAGAGGATGGGAGAGCCTCTGCCCCACTCCGCGCCCTCGGAGGACAGGGCACAGGGATTAGGATGGAGCAGAAGTGGCTCCAGGTGACACAGCTGGCCAAAAGAGTCTCAGCTTGAATCCCCATGGTCTGTGTGCCACACACATGAAATACAAAGGCATCGTGTTTCCAAGGGACAGTTACTGCAGGATACAGGTGGGGAAGCTCCTCATTGCTTAGCGCCAAGCAGAACCACACTGGATAACCACAGCACGCTGCTTTGGTTACACACACAGTAACACAGGGAACAGCACGGCCCCGTGACAGGTAAAGCTACCTACCTTCCTCCTCTGCTCCAGGGGCAAGGCTGCTGCAAACGATACCGGGCACGCACAGCTACCAAAGCTCACAGCTGTTAGATCTTTGCTTCCCTTGTTTTTTCAAATCTGGTTTCTATAGCAAGAGCCCTTTGAGCACAGACATTTTTGACAAGCCAGTTAATCCTGTAATTACTAGGCACACCCACGGCAGTGCAGAATAATAAACACCAAACACTCACCAGGGAAAAACAATCTTGATTTTGCAAAGAGTGAAAGGAGCAGTACTTCTGTAGCTAAAAATATTTACTTTACAAGGTTTGTCAAAGGTCATCCGAGAACAGTCTCCTCAGCAACCCAGCCCAGCAGCCCTGGGATGAGTTGCTATTTTGCTATGGCAGGATATTCAAGCCTGGCTGTTTATTTATCTCCCTGAAGCCCAAGTTATGACCTGGTTTCGTTCTGCTCTACAAGTAAAAAGGAAACATCAACTTTCACTGCTGTTACTGTGCTTTCCATCAGAAGAGATTTATTGATCTGAGAACATGAAGGAAGTAACAGATGAAAGGAGGAAACTTGACTTCAGATTTTCATAAACCCTTTGTCAAACTACAGTCGCAAGCAGCCGTTAGAGAAAAGTAGATGTTGGGTGAGCGCTAGAAACTGCCATAGCCAGAGATGGACTAAATGGCCAGCTTCCGCTTGGCAAGAGGCTAACAGCGGGGACCTGAGCTCCTGCATGGGAGAAGCACCGCTGTGTTTTATTAGCAGGTGAAAGGACCAAAGGGTGGGGATGCGCAGGACAGAAAATGGCTGAACACTAGAGAGGGACTGTCATAAGCTTTGAAGGAATCCAGCACATAGATGATGGGGTTGCATCAAGGCAGAATTGGAACATAACTGCAGAGATGGGGAAAGACACAACATGGTGGACTTGAGATGTTTGCTGTTATAATTATTGAAGCCAAGGCTTCAGAAAGTGTAACAAAATAAATGAGAAAAAGGCTGGATGTCTTCTGCCTGGGAGAACACCACACACACACACAAACCCTGCAGAAAGCATCAGGACACAAAGCAGGTCAGCGAGATGACAAGTTCCTGGCAGGGCTTTGGCACTTCCATCTCAAGAATCTGCATCCCATCGCACGCAGGTGACATGACTGCAGACTCCCGCTTTCACGTGACCTTTGATGCTGACTCGGGTGACTGCAATTCACCTTTTGAAACAACAGGCAAGACCCAACAGGCTACAAATCAAAGCCAGTTTTGTGTAAGAATGTGTTTTGTTAAAGGAGAATCAGACCACTCCACACAGAGCTATTTCAAGGAGATGAAGTGATGTTCAACATGCTAATACAATTAGGGAAGTGTAGCAACGTTTCTAAAGCAGTAATTGAAAGGCTGCAATATAAACTGAAGTCCTGATACATGGGAGATTCTCCGTTAATGCTCGAGTAATCAAGATCTATAAAACCTTAAGCTTCTTCAATTACACTGCGTAACCGATTTGTATTCTTTTTATTTAGATTGAACTAGCTGATCCAGATGGTGTTTTAGCAGAGGCCCAGGCGATGTTTGATGACAGCCAAAATTAATAACCGGATGCTGAAGAAAAAAAAAAAAGATGCAAGATAAGAACATGATCTGGGTTACTCATTCACTGGTGTCTCAAACCCACACTGTGCTCTATCATGTCATGGTCTGCCTCACTTTTCCCTCAAGGCTGCCCACGTATGCTTCACTCTGCAGGTGGCTTTTCTCAGAGGCCTCCTCCCACACCACATTATTTTGGAAAAGAAAGGAAAAAAAGAAAAAAAAAAGAGGCAGCAAAATACTGGAAGACAAGCGGAGTGACTCTTTGCCCAGCTCCCCTGGCTTATTCCTCCTGCAAAGAAATTGCACTCCTCTTGGTTCCAAGGTCTTCCACATCGCCTTAGAGAAGACACAGGGTTTCTATTATATGCTATAAAAGCAAAGCCCTAGAAAAGTACAGTCAAGTAATTTCCCCTTCCCACTCCCCCTAACCTTAGCCCGATACATACCCATGAATCAAGACGGCTTCTGAAGCCATCACAGATCATGTTTCAGTTAATATTTTTATTAATTTTACACTTGCTCTCTCTGTGCATTTTCCATAATGCGACGCTGGTTCTCCTCCCTAACCCCTGGGAATGCAGAGCACCAGATCTCACCCCAGCTCTGCTCCTTGGCCAGCCCACGCAACGGAGCCCTGGCGCTCAATGGCGCTGTGTCAGCTGCTCCATCTGTACCCGACGCAAGGACCACGCGCCAGCCACGCAGAGCTGCGGCACTGCTGATCTGCGAGGTGCTGCTGAGCGTCACCTGCAAGGCCGAAGGAAGCTGGCACTGCAGCTGGCTGGTGAAAAACAGGCCCTGGGAGAACGGGTCATTAGTCCACCCGACTAACACCGTGCTTCTGAGTATCACCTCTTGTTTACAGTTCATTTTTCTCCTCATGTTTTCTAGGCTGAAAGATAACCTACTTTTCTGTTTAAGCACTTGGAGATAATAACAACAATACAACATGCTTAGTCCCAAGATTTAAGCAGTGCTGACAGGAGGAAAAACACGTCAACTACATTACATCCTTTATACCTGCCTGTGTGAACACGCAATTTGATCTTCATATTATGATGTAAATGAGTAACTGAACACATTCAAGAGATCCTCAGAAATACAGTTAGAATTAGTGCAATATAGCTGAAGAGATAAGGGATACAGAGAAAGTAAGAATATTTTAGGCCTCGAGATAACAAATAATCAGCAACAATTGAGTATATTTTATTTCATTAAAGTATATCTAAATAAGTGATATACAATAACCAATGTTTAAAACACTTGAGGTAAATGCGTAATACATTAGTATAAATAAGGGATAAAAACAAATTCTAAGTGCACTCTTAATGTTTAGATCCATGTGTTTGGGTCTGGTTACTGCCTCTGGTACACAGTTATGAGACTGTGCCCAAGGTGTAACTTTCATGACTACAGCTGGAAAATTAGAGAAACATTCAATATCATGGCTTAAAGTGCAGAAAATAGTCAGAAAAGCAGCTGTAATAACAGCACCATTAGCTCAGAACCTACCAGCTTGAGCAAGTTAAAAATAAGGTTGTCCCACTAGCTTCTAATTCTGTATTTCTTAAACAAAACAAAAAACCCCACGCTTCTCTGTCACTTTGTAAAAGATCCACAAAATAAAGAGAAATTCAGCTACTTATCCAGGACAGCAAGTAATTTTAAAAAAATCAACTTGGAAAATATATTTTCCAGACTTCCATCCAAAATAATGTTTCAAGTACACAATTTATAGACAAAAGTGCAATTTTTAAGCCTGGCAGCATCTTTTTAACCATTCACTCTAGTGTGAATATTGAGCCAGGTTTTCTTCCTTTACTGAGGGTTTTTAAGAGTCTGTTTTCCTCAAAACCAAACTAGTATTCCAGTAAAGGACGGGAAAATACATTCTGTGCCTACTACTAAGATTTTGTGTTTTGGAATGCTGCTCCATTAATGCCTTTACTAACAACGAGCACCTGTGGGACCGTAGTCACAATTCTCACCATCGGCAGACTTACATCAGTAAAGGAACATAGCTGAAGCATAATGTAATGGCACCGCTAGAGAAAATCCAGTTTGGCATCTTTACGCCAGAAGGACCTGTGAAAATGGCAAGTGGAAAGCCGTCTTCTGTTTGTGAACCAAGAACAGCCCTGCAAGAATGTCACTGAAAAAACACAGTCCAGCTGGTTTCTTTAATTGTTATTTTTCAGAATACAAATGCATCACGGGCAAAACCTTGTCACTACCTTCCACTGCGGTGGTGCTGACATGACAAATCAGTCCCATTCGCTTCACGAGGCTGCTTCAGTAGTAAGCCCATCCTGCCACCCTGACTCTGCAGACACTTCCTACAGTCTGGAAATGCGTCGGGATAACCTGAGACGGAGGTTGGGTGCAAGAGCCCACGTTCAGCTCAGGCTTGGTCAGGTACAGCTCCACTGTATTGTCATGTTTGCTCCTGTCTAGTGGCAAAATCCCAGGTTTCTATTCCACAGTGTTAGTTACGATAGGGACGTCAAAGTTTTGTTTCATTAGACTTGAAACCTGTCTCAGTCTGTGTTCAAAAAAACAGCTTTTACCCCATTCAAAGCCCAAAGCTGCTCCACAGAAGAACTGTATTCCAGAAATTTCCACCTCTAGACATAGCTGGAATTACTGAAGCAGCCCAGAACAGCTGCTGCAATCCTCTCGGACAAACCTCTTGTCTAAGAGGCCAAATGGAAGTTTTTGCTTAAAGAGGAAATAAACGGCACAGTAGCCTTGCTGTCACAGACATGTGTCTGAAAGTCAGCAGCAATACTAATTACAAATAATCTACTTCATAAATAAATCTACATAGAGAAAAGTAGTCTTCCAGGTCCTTTGGAAGCAAAAAAGGTATAACAAGTTATTAAATACAACACTTCAGCAAGAAGACGACCTTTTCTAAACAAGGAAGACCAAGGCATAGCTGATTACTTGGGAATCCAATGCAGAGAAAGCACCTTTTGCTGCTTGTATCTGAGGATTTATTAAAAATATATTTTTAATATAAAAGTACAAAATAATTACTACTTTGCCTTGGAAAAAAATAGCAGTGGTTCCGATTTTCAAGCAAAAAAATTATCCAGTGATAATTGCCATCTAGTTCTTTCTTTTTAAAAAAAGATTCCTAAATGGGAAACAGGCAAATCTATCTCTCCAGATAATATGTGCCAGCTCGTGAGAACTTTAAAACAGTTATTGCTTTTATTTTCTTCCAAGGAAGAGTAGAGTAGAGTCTCGTTCCCATTCATGTGGCCATACCACATCACAGTAAGGCTAGTCATGGGTGTTTAGCGAGTTATGAAAGGTGTAACTGCCACAGGGAAAAGGCGCTGGAGAAATCAGTAAAGTAATAATTACTTGGCAGCAAAACATACTGGGGAAAGTGGTGGGAAAGCTTTCACTTCTACCATCTGTCAGGCTTTCTAGAGAGAACAGCACTAGCACTGAAACCAAGTGCTAATTGCTGCATATCCCAAGTAATTTGTATCACGCTATGCAATATGGATCGGACAAGCAGTATCTTCTAGTAAATGCCAACATCAAATAAAGAGAGGAAAAAAAAAGCTTGTCTATCCACCCCTAACAAATACCCAAGTAAACAATGTTATTTTCCATATATTTATACAGCCACTATTCAGCATTACCAAGAAGCAATCTAGACAGTGCTCACAAGAGGGGGGATGCACGTGCAGTGCAAGCACGCCCC
>Ga0181612_135126_pt1 | contig 11312 bp, 4 predicted proteins | sample HoacroProtozoa21_FD_119630 | JGI IMG/M metagenome (GOLD analysis project Ga0181612, IMG submission 119630) | Hoatzin crop microbial communities from Cojedes, Venezuel. Combined Assembly of Gp0051906, Gp0051904, Gp0051908
TGCTATATCATTTAGAGAAATTTTACAAAATACACATATTAATATACTTTTTATGGTCTTATAGTACTTAGTATTATGTTTATAAATAGCAGCAACTTATTAGCAATAAATGAAGCTAGAATGCTGATCATTTAAAAGAGAACTAATGTGACCAAAATTTCAGAAATATGATGTAAGTTGTATTGATATGACTCTGTGAAAAGAATAAGGTCAGAACTGGAGTTAATTCATTTCTGTGTTAACTAAAATAGTGCTGAAATCTAAGGAATACTGCTTCCAAAGCACTGGATAGTACAGTATCTAAAAGACTGTGTCTTCCCTAAAAAAGCACACAGTGTCATAGAACTTTGTAATTTTTTCTAGGTCATTAAGCAAATCTAAATTAAACTGCGAAGTAAACGCTGGAGAGCGTTACTTCCCTGCTGCTGATTTAATGCCCTTTCATCCCAAAAGCTCCTCATGGAGACCAGGGGAGAAAGATAGCTGTCACTGAGTAATGGTGTGGGTAACATCCTGACCCTCTGAAACCAATGGGACTTACTCCATGTAGTTCACCTCATGGGCTCAGCATCCTTTCCCTCCCCTCTTTGCTGAGTTATTAAAACATAAAAGAGAGCAGCTGCTGCAGTAGACATAAAAATTGACAAACTTACAATAGGTGATGCCACCTGTGCCTGCCTAATTTAATCACAGCCCAAACAATCTGCTATCCATTTACAGTGGAGATAATGTTCAAGAGCATCTGAAAGTGACTCAGAAGCAGGAGAGTGAGGTGAGAGGAAGCAGCACGGGGCCAGTTTGCTAGAACATCCTCTTGGCCACGAAGAAAGTTTATAGATTATGGCTAGTGGACGTGAAATTCCTTTCCCTGCTTTTATGTAGAGAGGGGGGAAAATGTCTGTTAAGCAGGTAACAAACACTGTATTCAACACTTACACAGATGGATTCAGCTGTCTGGTATTTTATCAGCTACTGCTGATCCATCTGCAGTGAATGCTCCTTGCCAGTTTCTTGCCTTAGAGAGCATTTGGGAGGACACACCAAGGGAGGTAGAAGCTGGTTTATTGTACAGGCAAAAGTGTCTTTTCTGCTGATCTCTTATTGCCTCACTTGCAATAGTCTCCACTTCTTTTATGTAATTATGTTAGTATAACTCTGGATATTATCAAAGTTTATTGTTGTCATTCTGTGTGAGAACCATGCTTCCAAATTCCAAATACCCACTTCATATGCTCTTAAGTTTACAAGTTTACAAGATTTTCCATTAAATATTCAGTTCAGCTCTGATAAAAAACTGCATGGGTCAAAAGAGCAGACTAAGAGCATCTGAGTCTCTTAAAATATCTTCTCTCTTTCTGCCTCCTACGGTAGAAAGGCAACTGGACTGTGAGCCATCCCAAACTTCTAGGATAAGTCGGTATGACTTGCTGCTATGAATGATGGGTCTTACTCTGAAGTAAAGCTCTCTGTCATCTGACATGTCTCCAAAACAAGAGTTCACAGATACAGAACTTACTTCAGTGAGCAGGTTAATCTGTGTTCTTCTTCTGAAAATTGTAGTTCCATGTTGAGTGTGTCGATAAATATGTTAGCAGTCATTAAAAAGTCTCACATACAACAGCAAGATCTAACTTTTGCGAAAACCCCATTTATCTAATATAGACCCAGTTGCATCCTCATTAATAATAAAACATCAAAACTTTCTTCTGTCTTTATCACAAAAATAGAAGCACAAGGGCTATATACTGATTTTCACTCCACCAGGTGATATCCAGAACTTCTCTCTTCAATACTACTAGAGCCAGTGGATCTTCCTTGCCAAGAGGAAACAGGCCCTAAAACATCAATAAAAGCTCTAGTCTTTTTAAGTCTTTTTCTCCCCATTTATCTCAAATATACTGACTTTTTTTGTGAAATTTTCTCTTATATTCTGTTCTTCTTTTCTCCTTGCCACTATAATAAACCTCTCCCACTGGTAAGGAAGGGCTTCCCCTAAACTTTCACCCCTAAAGTCTAAAGGAAATTGAAATTACATTATTCATATTTGTGAGTTGGTTACCATGGCAAATTTGGTATTTAAAGGTGCAAAATTATCATTCAGTCTCTGCAGAAAAATAAATTATGCAGGATTTAATCATAAATAGTGCCTTTGTACATGTTAGACTGCAGTATTTCTGAACAACAGCCATGTACTCAAGGATGCTAAATGTTAGCAGATATTGTATTCCGTACAATAGTCTAGGCCATCATTAAGCACATCCTCTCCCTTTAAACAGTATTTAAAGAATGACCAAATCACAGACAAACCTCTGTAAGTCTGAAAGGTTTCAAGTAACTACTGAATTTAGTGTGAAGTGCAGGTCATAAGTTGAAAGGTATTTATGTGAAATAATCTCAAGGATATTCGAAGTTTTACAGATACCTGTGCTTCAGAGTATCTTCTTTAAATACTACAAACTTTAAGAGTTCCTGTTATTTTTCTATGTTGCAGTACTATTTCTTCACCTTACAAGATTGTTTATATTATTTCATGTTGTGTTTTTTACAGAAAAAAAATGAGACCCAGAGTTTGGATTCTGCTAATGATTAAACCACCCAGATATAAACGTCTGCATGCACACAAAAGTTGTCTTCTAGTCAAGAGCAATGCAACCAACACAGTGAGCTGAATCTGGAGAATGAGTCAACTCACCCAGCTTAGACATAACAGGATTCAGTTACCTAAAGGTGTGGTTCTACTGTCATTTGAGATGGCCTAGGTTGTCCAAGAGGCCACACAGGACTTAGCAAACACAAAAGGGGATCTAAGGGATCAGCAACAGGAGACCAAGCATTTATCTATCATGACATAAAAACCCCTTCTGTATCAATGTCACAGTCTTTCAACAACTAATACAATTTTTTTTCCTCAAAATGACCTTATGGGCACAGGGAATGAACAATTTTTATGACTTCCTGCTGCTTAACTGAAACAATTAATTCAATTAAATAAATTTATCAATTGTAGATTGTGTTCAAAGTATTTCAAGATTTATTTATTAGGCATAGAGGTCTTGTAACATTATTTGTGAAATCTCATTTCTGGATGAGAAAGGATTTTGTGACTTTTAACAGCTATCAGAACTGTCTCTTGAAAAATTAAACCATATTCTGATAAAAGTAAACAGGAGGAAAGATGAGTGAAGTACACAATTCTTAAATAGCTCTTTGTCTGGAACTGTATTGTGTTATACCCTTTGAGACGTTAGGACGCTGGTACTGTCAACAAGTGGATGCTTTCAGGCTTTGCTTGCTGTTCAGTTTTGGGTAATTAATTGTTAATTATGGATAGAGATCGTCATAATATTTGTTCTTTTTATTAATGATGGAAAAACATTTTGTCAAACAAGTCAATATTACAACAAATTTTCAACTGAAATATGGACAGTTAAATGAGGGGTGTTTTTACTAAAGCATTAATCTTTACTAGGCAAAATAAATTATTATCCTTACATACAAAATGTTTAACTGAAACCTAAGTTACTAACAATCTTTGAAGAAAAACACCTCAGCCAAGTCTAGGTTTATTTTTACTTGTCTTAGAACAAAGTATCCTTCTATTTAAGAAAGGTTGTATTTTTCTTATTCGTATTTTTGGGAGGTGTTTTTGTTTGTTTGTTTGTTTGTTTTTTCCTGTGAGCAATATCTTACCAGAGAGAAAAATAAAGGGATTTTTTTTCTTCTAGAAAACATAGTTACTCCATCTTTACATCCATAAATTTTTCTATAATTTCTTGCATAATGGTCAACTCTTCTATTTACTCTACTTTTAATTGGTGTGGAACTTGCCTAGAATTGATCCCAGAGAGTTATTGGGAGTATTATAGTTTCTTTGTTCTAAGCAGAAATAAGCAACTTTGACAGGTTATAAAAGAGGTTAGTTAATAACTAATAAACTGTTATTTTAAGACACTAAGATTTTGTAAGTTTTGGTGTGAATAGCTAAGAAGTATACTTTTTTCTCAAATATGTTTCTGGAAATATTTAGTGTTTGGGTGTTTTTTATATGTTTTATGCATTTTTTTTTCATGATTACTTATTCCTATAATTTAAACTTCCAATACTGCATTAGATCAAGACTTAAATCAGGGATTTAGCTTTAACTTATATTTTATTTGTTGCTTCTGAAGTTACAGAGAGGTAAAGAAATACAAAATAATTTTTGGAATATTATATGATCACTATTAGCTGTAGCTCTTCAGAGCTTGTGGAAATTTGTGAAAGCAGTGAGACTTTTTCACTGTTTTAAAAGAAACTGCATCTGATCCGGACAGGAAAATTTATCAGTATGTTTTTGAATTATATTTTGAAACTAGTCACACTTAAAGGCTAAAACTCATAATGATTTTTCACTGTAACGCAAAAAGTTAAGGAAAAATATATGTGGCCTTGATTAATCTATAAATATTTTTATAGTTTTCTGTACTATTTCAATATTTCCCTGTAGTAACCTGGTCATAAAGTGTCACATAATTAGTAAAATTATTCTAGCACATGGGTTATGTTACAAAAGAACCCTTCCTCTTTGAAACTCCTCATTCAGTATTTCGTTTACTCCTGCTGGCCCAGAAGTGTATTCCTAATGAATTAATGAAATAATCGAAGCAACTTCTTAATTCGTTTCATACGGTGTTTCTTCACCGGATATGACTGTAAATGAACAGATTAAACTCTAAGGAAAAGAAAGAATCACTGAAGTTAGACTTCAAAGGCCATTTACATCCCTTTGTGTATTTTTATGCTAATATATCTTCTGTTTCCCTTTTTCTGTGTCCACTGAAAGCTAAAAACCATAAAATAAATCTTTGATAAATCTTAACAAGAAAATACATCAAAACATCAAAAGCCTTTGAAAGTTTTTCGAAATGTGAAAAAATCTGAAACAAAAATCAAAGCTTCACTATCTTTAAAATGGCACAGTACCATTTAGTGATACTAGCCAGTATATGTATAGAAAGGCTGGTTCATGTATGGCTTTTATATCTATGTGGACACATATGTATGTTTTCTATAATAAGCATATCAAGTTGGACAGGTTCAATCAAAACAGTCTAGGAAGAGTTAGAGAATCAGTTGAGGAGAAAGGCAGGGCCTATGTGTAAGGTCAGATATTAAAAGAGTTGTCTTACAGTTTTTTATTTGCACAACATGATGATAGCCTGGAGCTTAGTGAGGCTTTTTGTGCTCTTTATTCTGTAAATATGCATTTGGGGGAAGGGGAAATCCAAAACAATATGTAAGTCAATACTAAATCCATTCACTATTGTTATAGCAATGGGGAGGGGGAAAAAAAAGGGAGGGGAATATTTTATTCCAACTTCTTCAAATTAAACTATTTGTCTTTTCTCACTGTGAGTAGTTTGCAGGCAACATTTGATTAAATGTATTACATCTTCAGAAAGGTAAAAAGACCTGAAAATTGAAAAAGAAACACACTACTCTTGTAATGCAAGTTCTCAGACTTTTCTAGTGTGCTTTTGTCAATGACAAAAATTTTAAAATCACTTTCCGTAATCCTATTTTAGTTTAAGATTAAATATCTTTTTTTTTTTTTTTCACTCTCAAATTAAATCAAAATACTGCTTCAACAAATTACTTTGGTTTCTGTTCTCTTTGATCATGAGTAGGTTTTGGATGTCAGGTCATTAACTTCATGAACTGCATTTTTGCCAAGCAAACGTAGTTTCTGAATTCCTAAGGAATAAAAGATGGGAGGCAAATCTTGTGTTATGACCCCTGATATGCTATTTTTCCTCACTTCCTGATCCACCTACTCAGAGCAGTTGTCTCCAGGGAAAGATTTTCACAGAGCAACAGCTTTGTAGTTCATATTGGTGCTCCTTATCTAAGTGTACGTTACTTTGAAATACATATCTCTTGTATCTGGAATTCAGGTATGTGGTATAGGGAGAAGAAACGTATGTGTAGTCCAGCTTGTTCTGACCTCAGAGACTCAGTCTTCATTCAGAGTATAATACATCTGTCTTTGCCTTGCAAGTCAGTCACAAATAGTAGTTACAGCGTAGGAGCTAGGGAAAATCCTCATATCCTTCCTAAGCATATTAATCGTTAATGTAGCTTGGAAGGATAAAGCACACATGACGACATGGGTTGAAAAGAAAAAGATTAGCTTTTGTGTATGGTTGAAGATGCACTGAAATTTGGATTATTTTTTTTTAAACCTTTGAATAACATGCAGGCTGTGCAGCTACCCTGATTAAGTGTAGGAGTAAACTCGGGCTGTAAACCCTTCTTTACACAATTCAGCTACTGGCATATTGCACAGGCTAATGAGAAAAACAATAGAAACTTCACCATGATTTTCTTCCCATCTCAGATACTGGCTGGAAACAGAGTTAATTGTTATTCTTTCTCCAGGGTAACTGTCAGGCCTTTACTCAGTACTGTAGTCGCTGCTCCCTGAGATAATGGAAACAAACAAGTACCAGAGTGTATAGAAATTTGTATGTGTCAAGTGTTCGTGGGCATAGTGTCTGTGGGGGACAGAGAGATGGCGGAAGAGGCTCTTATGTTAACCTCATTTGCTCTGCTGGCGGATTGCAAGAGTGTGTTTTAAAAATAGTTGTCAAGCATTCAGTACTTGCAGGTCTATAGTATAGCTGCCATGAGGCCTTTCCACTCTTGTATGTGTTTTACCAGCTACTCTCAGTTTATCCCATTAACCTGGTCGAGGCTCTGTAGGCAGTCAGATCAAAGAGTTCCCTGCAGTCGTTTAAGACCTTAAAACTGAAGAGTCTCTCCAAATACCCCCATAGGTCTCTTTGCTCATTTAGGAGAAAATAGCAAAAGTTTTCACAACTGTGCTCTGGATTAATCCCACTTCAGGCTCTTAACCTGATGATCGAATTGCTCTTGGCTTGCTTTACAGGCAATGAAAGGAGCAAAAAAAATGGTAGGAAAACATTCTTGAGTTAATGGTCATATGTCTTTTTCCGTCTCTCCTGAGTCATTGTGTAACCTTGCACTAGAAGTTTAACTGTGATTACAGAATGTCTGGGACACTGAATTTTCTAGCATAAATTTTTTTTTTTTCATTTCTGTTGTCAGTCTCTAAAGAACCCTGATTATCATTTCCATGGTCTACTAAAATACTTTTGCTTTGTGTAATCTGCACTACCTAGTGATACAATGTACACAAAAACACACAATGCATGCAGGTGTGCATAACCACACAATTTCCCAGTCAGCTCTTGTCTTACCCGTGCAGTGCTACAGGCTTGGGGAAGATTGTCTGGAAAGCTGCTCCACAGAAAAGGACCTGGGGGTGTAGGCTGTAGGGGGACCTTATTGGTCTCTACAGTTACCTGAAAGGAGACTGTAGTGAGGCAGTTGTTGTGTCAGGGGAGGTTTAGATGGAATATTAGGAAAAATTTTTTCACTGAAAGAGTAGTCGGGCATTGGAACAGGCTGCCCAGGGAAAGATTGGTGTCATCCCTGGAGGTGTTCAAAAAATGTCTATATGTGGCACTTAGGGACATGGTTTAGTAGGCATGGTGCTGTTAGGTTAATGGTATGACTTGATCTTAGAGGTCTTTTCCAACCCCAGTGATTCTATGATTCTATGATTCTACAATGGGCTTCATGTGACCATATATTTTTGACCCAGAAAGCAATTGTAATATTTGAGCATGGTGTGGTTTTTTTTGTTTGTTTTCAATTCAAATTATAATTTTTCCAATAACTTCAGATACCTTCCTACCTGTGCCTGTTTGAAGATCCCAAGACAATTTGCAGGTTAGAAAACCGTTTCCAAGCGCAGATTTATAATTTGCATTAGGTAGCAATGATAAAAATAATGCTTGTGTGCAAATAAGTTTCAAAAAAATAACTTTTTATTTGTTTCTCTTAATTCTCCTTTTTAATATATATTCCTACTGTATTTCTCTCTTTTTCAATGATAAATTCCTCAGATCTTTTAATAATCCTTAAAGATACTGTGTCTTTGCTTGTTTTGTGATCTGTCTGATGAAGTTTTTCACAGACTATTTCTAGCACTGTATTTTTTTCTCCCTCTTTTTACTCCCTCTTTTTACATAAGTAAATAATCTGATGGAATTACATTAGGAAATAAAAGACTTCTATCTAAAAAAATGCTATTTTTTTTCTGCTTTTTCATTAATTTTCCCTCTGCAACTTAAACTACTTGGTAAATGTAAAGACAATGTTCTGACCCTTACAAATGCGTTCACTCTTTAGCTGAATTTTTTACCGGTTTAGAACACCTAATGATAGCTATGGAAATTATAATTTTCAGTCTTGTGGCATGCTTTTACCTGGAAATCTTGAAGTATTTTATGTACACAACTGAACACTCATTTCCTTTTCTAAACCAGGAAAAGAAGTCTTTTACAATTTCACAGAAATCATATAGAGAGACCTTGTCTCTTTACATAGGTCAAAAGGGGAGTCTAGAAGGCTAGCACTGGCAAAATGCCTTGTTTTTTGGACAGCTAATGTTAGGTGAGAAGAATCCCACTCTGAATGATGGGAAACTTAGTACAGTATGCCACTGGGGACAGAATTTCAGGCTCATGACCCATTAACTGTTTTTTCTTATTTATCTTCTCATTCTGTTTATCATTCTATCTCAACCAAGCTTTAACATCAAACAGTAAAATTTACTATGGAGGAACTAAAAGCCAACATTGACTTTGATTATCTCTTTCATTTGGAGGCCCTGTAGATAATTCCGCCAGTGCAAACTATTTTCTTCAATCCTAACTATCCCAAAATCAGTTACAATTAAAATTCTTTTTTTTTAAAAGAAAATTAGATTATGTTATCTATCTGTATAAAAAAGACAAACACCAATCACCTACAAATTTACAAGGTCTGCCTACAGCTGTATTATCGTGCTTTGGATAGTGTAGGTGCCCTGTGGAGAGAACAGCAATGAAGTGACTAGTGAGAGCTCCTAATTGAGCTACAGCAGTTTTACTCATACTTGTACACACTGTCCACAGATTCCTCTATTCAGAGACTTTTTACACATTCTTAATCCCTTCTCCATCCTGACATGATGTGTTCTCCAGACAAGTTATTTCAATTTTCTCGGAAATGCTTTCAGTAAACTTAGGTCCATGTTCTGGTTTTTGCTTAGGCGGAGTTCTGCTTTTCTGTTCCTTACACAATTATTCAGCAGTTTTATAGCTGATACCTAAAGTGCAATGCATGCTGGGTCTCATGACACATTTAATAATCAAGGTAATAATGTACACCAAAGTATATTTTCAATATCAAATTTGTCACAGCATTATGACCACCTGGTACAGCTTTCCTGGAGCTTATGGAGAAGGAGAAGGGAGAGGGAAGGAGAAATTAGCACTCCTTATATCCTTGTGCCCTGTTTATAACCAGTCTTTCCTGCTGTCCAGCTCAGCCACTTGAACGTTTCCCAATATCCATCACACAAATCTTTAGCTCTTCTCTAGTTTCAGATAAACCACAGAGAATCAGGAACTTTAGATACCAGCTAGGAGTTGACCATCATCTTCTACTTGCATTTTCCACTTGCATTTTCCACCTGTGACCCTACACTATAATATGACCTTAAGCAGCATTCAAGACAAGGAAATGTTCTCCCCATTATGATAGGTGCTTTCCCCATCCTACACTGGGGCTAAGCATATTTGTTTTCAACACAAATACAAATTGAATACAAAATGCTGTCTTTTCATGGATTGTAGGGAGACATCCAAAATGGCGACAAACTGTCTTACTTAGAATGACATTTTCAGCAAAGCTGAAGACCAGGATCTTTTAGATCTAACTGCCTATAGTTTTGCATTCAAGTGTAAGTATGCTGTTCCATAACAGAGCAAACAATCCTCGACCATTTCGTGTGGGAATAGAAACTTACGTAGTGACCTTAATCCTCGTAATTTATGACAAATAAGATGTAATTATTTCTGAACAACGAATGGTTGATTAAAAAAACAGTGTAATCTTGGCATTTAGTATAATAAGAATTTGTAAAATAGTTCATGATTTTTCACCTAACATTCTCCTACTTGAATGACATGATTTGCCACTAATGAAGTGGAAATTATTCCTGTTTTTTTTGTTTACAGATTTCTTCCTTCTAGAACAGGCTGTGGGAGCAAACTTTAGAGACCATTGCATTGTGTAAGGTGTCCAGCTTAGATGACTATTTTTGCTGACATGTAACTTGTCAGAAGATGATATTTCGTCTGTGTAAACACAGTAGTTGCCTCAGGTGTAAGCTTTGGAATCCTTGTTTGTATGACTGAAGGAAACAGCAGAGAGGTTACGCTGTTTAAGAGGGTGGGAGAGTGGAAGTCATGGAGCTGGTGTGTTGGTGTGAGGTCAGTGAGAGAACTATACAGGTTAGGGATGCCTGGTCAACACTGGAGGTTGACCGAGACACATGGACTGAAGACAAAGTAGGAAGGAAAGTTGCAGTTATCAGCACAAAATACTTCAGGGAAAACAGTTATGGATAATGTATCCTTTCTCTGTGAAGTTTCTTTGTAGCTCTTAGCAATCAGATGAAAGGCTTGCACTTGCAATAAGGTGGTAAACTAGCTTATGAAACAAAGCCCCATTACTTCCCTGAATTGTTTATATTCTACAGGCATGCAAAAGTCAACTAGTGTTAAGAATAATAGGGCTTAGTCAGCTCCTGAGAACTGTTTCAGGCAGATATCCACTTCTGCTGGGTACTACATGTGCAATATTCTCTATCAACCACTGCATACCTTTTCTAAGTCCATTGTGTCACAAAAATATTTTAAATTTGTCTGTAGATGTACTCTTTCCCTACTCAAAAAAGCAGCCTTGCTTAGCTGAAACACTTTTTATGAAAGAAAACGAGTAGTATTAGGGGTATTCTGTATAGGAGCCATGACCCTTCAGACTCTAGGTCTTCAACACAGAAATTTTAGTTGGCTTATGTTGCCTTGTGTTTCCAAGAACTTTCTGAAGATACAAAGATCTATATTTTTTTTTTAACTCTGGACTTATCCCTGAATGTAAAAGCATTATTTGAATATATCGTTTAGAATCCAAAATGCAAACAAACAAAATGTTACCACAAAACCTTAAAGGAGCCATATCTGTGCATATCTTTTTACTGTATGGAAGTCCTTTTCATTATTTCTTTTAACTTCATGCTGCCTGAATTATGCAACAGAAAGCAGGAGGATGAAAAGGTATAAGAAAATGATAAAAATATAATGATAAATAATATGATAAAGTAAATGTTAAATTATAAAAGAGATTACAAGTCAACA
>Ga0181612_139860_pt1 | contig 11312 bp, 8 predicted proteins | sample HoacroProtozoa21_FD_119630 | JGI IMG/M metagenome (GOLD analysis project Ga0181612, IMG submission 119630) | Hoatzin crop microbial communities from Cojedes, Venezuel. Combined Assembly of Gp0051906, Gp0051904, Gp0051908
ACTTTAAACTTAGAATATTAATAATTCATTTTTGCTCCATTTTCACCCGCTGACATCCCTGAAAAGGAAACCACTTTAGAAGACCTAGCTTAACAAATCTTGATCCTTTCCTGGCATGGATTCCTCTGCTGGAAAATTGAGCTATTTGTGCTTTATTACATCTTTAACGCAGTCTCTGTTCTTTTTACCGCCATATGGTTTCCTGAGTTACACATTACTAACTAGTAAAATCGATGTGCTTGGTTATCCAAACTAATTACTTTATAATTCCCTCACAGACTTGTATTTGGGCATGTAGTGAAAAGAGAAAGGAAAGCAAAGCCACTGTTTTCTGTGGAAATCTAATACGTGAGGCATGCTGGGGGTGCAGAGATGGGAGGGAGTTCGCTCTCCCGTTCCTCCACATCCCCTGGCTGTAACTGTGTGTGAGTGGGATGGAGCAACAGCCTGTCCCTTCTGGGGGCAGAGAGTTGAAAGGTTGGCTGGTGGATTTGGACACTGGCTCATTGTTCCCTGGCTTAGCCAGAGCTGCCTTCACGCATGTGTTTTTGGCTGCTAATACAAGAGCATCCCATTACCCATTTGCTTCCCATAGAAGGTGGCTGGGTTGCACATGGAAGGGCTTCCAAGGCTGCACAGCCTTGCAAGCTTTTGCTTGCCATGTGGGAGTAAAACCTTGGACTCGATTCAGTAATAGTCTTACCTTAATTAACAGCAGGCAAGCAGGTTGTATCTGGCTTGGTATATTCTCCTAGCAATTCTAGGAGAATTGGTAATGAAAACAGTACGGTGAGCAAGCACGATGGAAGGCCCCAGTAAGTTGCTAAAGCTTTTCAGTCCCCTAAAACATCAAAGTTGGAATTGCGTCACTGGGTTGGCCAGTGAAACTGGGGAACTGGCCCCTTGGACTTAACAGTGCGGATAATTAAATAGTGGAGTGGCATACCTAGACGGGGTGGGATGTTTTGTCACCTCAGATCTTTACGTAAAGGCAGGTTCTCTCTCTGCAATGCTCTGTGGCATGGGCAGGAGCTGTGGATGCGGTGAGAGAATGAGTAGGTCAAACTGTGGTATGTGTTGGGCAGTGGCTCGGGCTGAAAGGAGGGAATGTGAAAGTGTAGTGTAAAGCTGTAATTGTAAATTGAGTCACAAATATGAAATTATACTGAAGCTGTGATCTGGGGTGAATTTTTATAATAGCATATACAGAAGCTATCTAGCTACCTTTCAAATAACAGTTTATTGTTTTGACCAGAGAGATATTTCTAAGAGCAGAAAATTAGAAAGCGTGCTACAGAACCCAGTGAGCACGCGGCCCGCTGCCCTGTTCAAGCTCTGTGTGCCTGTTGGAGCCATGACTGTTTCATGGTTTGAAGGAGGGCAAAAGAATGGCTGCAATCTTAGCAAAAAGTTGGTAGATCTTGAAAACCATTTTCTCTGGGACTGAATAAGGCATGAATCCCTCCCACCCCCAACCTCAGGCCTTCAGAGCCTGAAAGTGGAAGGAGGCTCCTCCAAAGTCTTCATCTTTGCAGGACATCTATAAAAATCAGGCCATAGCCTTTATTACTGGCTGATGTGGGTCGAGGAGCAGAAATGCTGTGTGTTAATCGCCAGCCATGACTGAGCACCTTGCTGACTCCTGCGCTCTCCTGTGCTGGTAGAAGGAAGGTGGAGCAGACCCGTGGCTGGTCTCTGCATCCTGGTAGAGCAGGCAGATGTCAGGCAGGGCAGGAAGAGGTAGGATACCACCAATGGCTTGGGTAGGAGTGTTTTCCCCAGGACACTTGTCCCTTTGGATCACCCGCTTGATGTGCACACCTCCCTTGCAGCTGCCGCCCAAGAATGTGACAAGTTTCATGGTCATTGACTGAACAAACCTGTGACTTTGGGAGGTGGAGGTGGCAGAGAAGTAGAAAGCCAGAGGGAAAGTTAATCTGGGACCCATCAAAGAGGCTTCCCAATTTGTTTTGGTCCTTGCTGAGGAGTGGCTAAGGGAGTTGCTACTAAGTGTTGTTGGAAGTTGGTTTCGGTCTTCTGCAGCTTTTTGAAAGCTGGAATAGCTTCTGTGCTCTTTATAGTTCTTCTGGAAGTAGAAGAGAGGGGCATGAAATGGGAAGAGCAGGTCAGCAAACACTGTTTGTTTTAGACAAGAATTATCCAGGTTGTAAAACAGGTGTAATTCCAAATGGTGTGGATACTTGCTTCATCAGTTTCTGCCCCTGGCAGCTGACGAAAGCAAGAATGTACCAAGTTAGGCGGCTGATATCTATCTGCATTTGAGTGAATCTGTTTTCCAAATGTCAAAGCTTGGGGAGGCTCTCAGCAATCTAGTCTCCCCCCACCCTTCCGAAGACTCTCTGTCTTGAATAACAATTGCTTCTAAGGGTGGGAATTTGAAAAGCCCATCTCCAAGGCCAGGACTGTTTGGCTGAAGCCAGTTCTGCCAGGTGGTAACTATGGGAAGCCTCCACGACTGCTTGGTGATGCTGGCGACTCACCGGGACACAGGTTCACTGCAGATTGATCCAGTAGTAGTGGGGCTGATGCTTTCTAATTCAGATTTTGTTCTCTTGTGACTTTGGGGCTAGTCTTGTAACCAAGGCAGCTAAAAATGCTTTTAATTAGTGCTGGTTGAAGTATTCAAGTGAAATAAGCACCAAAAGGTTTAGGTCTTTAGTGTGCAATTTTTATTTTCACTAGGAGCTGCTTCACTTGTTTAAATCGAGTTTTTGGCCGTTATCACCCGGCATAGCATCACTGGCGCTAGCAGACTGGCAAAGTTTGACCTATCCTTTCTTCTTAGGTGGGCACAGAAAAGGAACAGTCGAGAGTGAAATTATTTATCACAGCAGGCTCGAAACAGAAAAGAGCCAGCAGTTTTCTCTTGAGGAATACTCTGTATTTGTGCGTTATCTCCTACTTTGGCCAATCTGTTTCTGTGTGTCAGTGATAACACTTGAAAGATTTCCACTTTTCACCCTTATCATTCCGGAGGCTGGTAGGAGACCTTGTTGTCAAATGCCTAAATATCTTCATACCACATTATTTTAACATTTGAGTTGTTTCATTTATAAGACAATGAATTATGTGGCTTTCATTTCAAGTCATAATTTACATTGACTCACAGTATTTTTAAAGAAGAGTTGCTAGAATTGCTTTCAAAAATGCAAACATCTGAAGAAAATGCACTGTTGCAAAAAAAAAAGTATTATGATATAAAATAGCAGTATTAAAGGCAATCATGCCTGTATGTGGAAGCCTTTTAGAAATACTGACAGTGTTTTGAGAATGAAAAATGTGGCAATTATGAAGCTAATAACCTGTTAGGGTTTGATGATCCTTTCCCAAATTTCTGCATTAATGTTTCATAGTTATTACATGAACTAGTTCTGATCAGCTGATATGATGCTGTTTTTCCCTCCAGTAAAGGGAGGAATCCTTTGAATAACACCCCTCGGATGACTGATTCTCAAGAGTCAGCACGTCTCTTCCGCCTCCGTTGGGCTCTGTGGGAAAGCAAAGAGATGCTTGAGCCCTTCTGGGATCTGTCCCTTACAGCAGTAAATTAAATGTCAAGGGATCCTATTGCTGACAATGTATAGGTGACCGAGAGGCTGACGTTGAAATAAACTTCATGGATGGAGTTCTTAGTTAGGAGGCATGCACGCAGTGTCCCTGGGGATAGGGTCGTAGCTCGGGAGGGTGGCAGGGTGCGGGGAAAACACAGCGTCATCTGCAATTCTGCAAAGCACTGCCAGTTTTTCTCTTCCTTAAACAATAAAACTGGTTTCCACTCTAACTTTGCGCAGGCTAATTGCTCATGGCAGAATTTCTAAATAAATAACCTGCTTCTTGACTCAGATGATTGCAAAAGATGAAGTCATGCTGTTAATACAGTGTATGAGCTAGAATGATAACCTAGGAACCATTTCCCTTTGCTACAAGGGAGTGTTATTTCCTCTAACGCAAAGCTTTTGATGATGTCTGAGGTGATTTTAGCCCAAAGACTAGCTCCTGGTTCTCTCTGAGTCTTAAAGAACAGCAGTTCTGCCGTGGGCACAACCCTAATTGCGCTTGGGAGGAGCTCTGATGGGGAGCAAACTTCAGCCACAGCGTGGCTTCGTACTGCTCTGACCTCCCACTGCCTCCTTTCCCCATCTTAATACTGCTGTTGGTGCTAAACTGATGGAGAACCAGGTGCAGTGGTGACATGGCTTCCTCAGGGTCATCTCTGCCTGCCTGCAGACCGAATGGGGGAAAGAAAGAGATTTCCAGGCGGGCAGAGCTGTGCCCTTGCTGGGCCATTCCTCCAGCTCCCAGCCCTGCCTCGCAGCTGGCTTGCAGGGGCTGTGTCGCTCCGTGCTGGGCTTACTGGACTGTGCTGATTCCCAGTGCCAGAGCACTGCTCAGCTAAAAGGTCCCTCCAGCTATCTCAAAGCATCACAGATTGATTATCTGAGGGAATTTTGTGCTACCTTTGAGTCTGGCTTTATTAAGTGCACTTGGGTAGATACGGTGTCAGTTCTGCACAGTTCACTGTCCATGCAAGTCTGCATTTTACTGCAAGTTTGGAGGAAAGGGCATGATGCAGAGCAAGAGCTCCTTTTCATGCATCTTTTGGGGGGGAAAAAACCCCCATTGGAATGGTGATCACATGGCTGGAAGCTTGTGCCTATCGAACTAGTAGCAAATAATTGTTGCTTGAACTTAATACTTCAATGCACTACAGAAGCTACAGTAGAATATAACCTATGGTGCACAGTTAAGCATGAGCAGGGTGATGACCTGCATATAAAATGCATATTGGTAAACACTGAGCACCTTCTTACTTACTCAGGATTCTCAGCACTCCCTTGTCTTAAAATGGAAATGCAAATATAGTGGTATCTCTGACTACTGTATGCAGGAAACGCTGGTACTTAAATAGCTCCTGCTGTATAAGTCTTATTTATTGCTTCCATTTTGAAATTTATTCTGGTTTTGCATGTGCTCTAATTTTGAAGCTTTTCCTGAATGGCTTTGAAGTATTTTGAAAGTTCTCCAGATCTTTTCAAACTTCAAAGACTGATAGTGTTTTCTTTCTCTCCTATATAAGGGATCTACTAGAACTGGGGATATAGTAGAAATGATAATTTAAAAAAGCACTTTAGAAAGCTAGACCTTTTCTTTAAGATTCCTTAACCCATTCAGAGAATGTGTGCTTTTGCTAGAGGGAAAAGTCCGTGAATGCTGTGAATAGTGTTTTACAAGCCATGTTTCCTCAGGACACAAAGAAGGCAGCAAGAGGAGGAAGCAGAAGCAGAGAGAGGAACAGAAGAAGAAGAAGTCAACCAAAGGGAGTTACTAAAATGGACTTCTCTGCTATGCCAATACTTTTATAGTAATGACAACTTCTTGTTAAATTTGAGCACACCTCTTTTGTGTATATTTTTTGATTGTTCACACTGCTAGCAAGGAAGTGACTCATGTTTAAACTGTACTAAAATTGCACTATGTTATTCTTTTTAGTTTCACGGAGTGGCTTTCTTGCCAGTCAGGTTAGGGAATTCCAACGAGGCTGATCTGGGTTAGAAGCGTGTTGTGTTTGAAGATTGGAAAGTGTTGCAGAATTTCTTACCTCTTCATTCCCTGGGACTAAAACGACTCTAGTCAAGTGTTTGTTTATTTGTTTTGTAGGATATAAAGGGTTGTGCAAATGCCTGTTGGCTTGGTCACTCTCGCAGCAACACCAGGCCTGTTGAAAGAAGAGTCCTGTTCACTCCTGTCATTGGGAATGGGACTGAGACATGAGCTCTTATAGGGTAATTTATGCAAGCTTAATAAGTGACTTTTATGGTTGGGTTTTTTTTCCCAAGCTGAGCAGCAAAGGTTTGTCCCTGCTATTAAAATGTTCCTTCATTTTAAATTGTATCATGAAGTGATATGCTCTGATTTTAAGAAGCTTAGTGTAATGATGGTTTCCTGAAAGCACTCCTACTGATTTTCTTAAGCATAGTTGTCTCCTGATGAATCATTTAGTGAAATCATTCCTCATTTTAAAAGTTTATTTTCAAACCTAGAGAAAAAAATATCGAAGTGCTACTTTAAAACTTCTCTTTGTTTCTCCTGAGTAGATTTTAGATAATAAACATTTTTCAGCATCCATATGAGATTTTATCAAGTTGAATCTGCAAAGAACTTACACCTTTATGTGTGAAAGCATTTTGCAACAATTTTATTGCAGGACTGATTTTTTTTTTTGGCTTGAAAAGATGTCTTCAATTTAAAAGAAATATCTCGTTTCAGGCAAGATTACTTCCTTGCTTCCCACACTTGTCTCATGTGCATGACACATTGCTTTTCTTAACCTTTTAGTCTGTACAGAGCCCTTTCGTTCCTTAGAGCATTTACCTGCATGTTTCTTGTCAGTATGTTGCCTCCTCCTTTTAACCTCCAGGTAGGAGTTGTTAGCTTATGGTTTTGTTTTGTTTCTTTTGTCTTCTTCTTGCCTATATGTTGTTGGTGTAACAGACTTAAACCTGGCAATATTGCAAGTCCACAGTCCCTGGAGAAACTCACTCATTCTAACGTTTAAAAGATGTAGGAACGCGCATAATGGTGTAAGGAAGAAGCTAAACAGAAAAAAATCAAGTCTGCATTCTGGCATGGTTTGATATAACAAATTCTGGTGTCTCTGGTATCTGAATGGTTTGGCTTCGAATGCTTACATGACCCAATGTAACCCTATGCAAACATAGAACCATACATTGAACTCTGTTAGGGTATTTATATTATGGTGAATATGAAAAAAGACTGAGTACCGGTTTTCTGTCACTTAAGTACCACTTTTTTTTGTTTTGTGCAGTGTTACTAATATTTAAAAATAAAGAAAATTCTCCTTTATACTTTGTCCTCTTGCATTGTGCTGTAGACTAGAGCTGGCATCAGTTGTTCATGTTTAGTTTCAATTAAAGTTTAGGCTGTAAGCACAAGAGGGAGAGTCCGCATTCACAAAGCGCCCACAAGCATACCAAGTTACTCCTTTTGCTAAATCCATCAGCAAGTTGATGCAGTCTCTGTGTCAAAGGGCTGGTAGTGGAAAAGGAGGGTTCATGCTGGCTGGAAGCATCAACATAGGAGCGTATTCATCAACCAGAACTTGCACACATTCACACTGGACAATACACAACACTTTGAACTGCATCCCATTTAGTACACTTTCTGTACTCTGGGAGAAGTCCGCCCCCAGTACATATGCCAATTTTAAGCTATTGGTGCTCCTTATTTGTTGGGAAAATGGTGCGTGCTTTGGAAAAGCAATAGAGGTAGAGGAAGGGGGAGGTGACAGCAGCGCAGGGTTGGTCTCCCCCAGGCTGTCCCTGGGCTGTTAGCAGCCTCAGGTCATGGGACAGAGTGGCTCTAGATCAAGAATGTGCCTTGAGGAGCTAGGGCAGACTGGGGTTTGGGTGAGCAGATGCCTTCTTGACTCTGATCCCTGTGTCAGGCTTGAAGGAGGAGGGTAGAGCGTTAGTTAGCTAGGAGACTTGAAGGTAGGCTCTACCTTAGTTAGGAAGCCTGTCTCACCAAGGACATCCTTATCTCAGCGGAAAGGCGCTGGCGTGCTTGCAGCCGGGCTCCTACATCCTGCGCCTCCCGCAGGGAGAAACTCCTGGGAAACAGAGTCCCCAGAGGAGGGAACCACGGGCAGAATCTTTCCTATAACTACCTAGAATCTGCCCAAGCTTGCCCAGAAATTAAGAAATGTGGGCCTATGGCCATTGAGCCTAATTCCTTCCTTCAGCCTGATTATTTCTGGATTTTAATTGCAGGGTAACTGCTTAACTGAGCACTGTGAAGCAGGTTGTCAGGCTGGGTGTAGCACTGTGCTCACGTGGCCATGCTGCTTGCAGGACAGCCTGGACATGGTGCCAGGTCTGCCACGCACGTATGAGCAGGCATGTATGTGAGGTCTTGCATCCCATCTGCTGAAGGTGAAGGCTGCATGATGATATGGTTACTTAAAGTATGTGTTAGAGCAGGAAAAAATGTAGGTGGGTGTGAGACACCACAGCTGATAACAGATGAGGCTGGCCCAAGAGTGGCTATGAATAAATGTATTGTGAAAGTAGGAAAAAGATTCCTGACCATCCTACAACACTTATGTGGAAGAGCTGAGGACAGAAACGCAACTTGTTTAAATAAAGACCTGACATGATTGATAAAATGTGTTGCAAAATGATTCTTTACAGAGCAGACACCTGGGTTCAGAGCCCCTAAGTGTTTTCAATCACCATAGTATCCCACGAGAAAATTAAATTATTAGGGTAGAGGACACACAGCGAGTTGAGTAACAGCATAATGAAAATGAAATACTGAAAACAAAACAATTTTGTCTTAAGATAGTGGGACACAATCAGAAACAGACAAAATACAGACAGATAAGGGTGCCTGCTCCTCACTTGGAAGCTGCCACTACAAAAGTGGTTTAAATTCAGTTGTTTTTCCACACCTTTTAGAGATGTGCATAGTCTGCTCTTTGAACTAAGGTTTGGCAAAACTTTGATCCTAAATAAATGAGCTCAGACAGCGTAGGTGTCAAAAAGATAAAAATGCATTTTTCAAGTATTAGCCCCGTCTCAGCTCAGTGCTGCGGCCCCACTCCGTGGGCAGCTCACAGACCCGTAAATCCTGCTTCTAGGGGGAACACAAAATGCAGTTTTTCTTTGTCAGCTTGGCTGCCTTTACAGAGACTTGTCTTTTCCCTCAAATTTCACAACCATCTCATGGTGCTTTGTATATATTTGTTAAAATAACACAAAAGATGCTTCTTTTGAAAAGAAGAGAGTCAGATAGCTGGAAAAGGTATAATAATAACTAGGGAAGCACTAAGCTGCCTGTTTTCCCAACTGCATCTGAAATGCGTGCCTCGTACCCACTTGTTCTTCAGGAATGTTCCTAGACATGTGCCACCAAACCGGTGCCTACCAAGTGGTGGGATTAGCTTGTTACTGCGTTGAATGCCGTTGTTTTATTCTGCCTATACAGAAATGTACTCATTCCATCTTTTTCCTTTGTTTTGAGTGCCCGTTGCACAGGACTGTTTATTGCTGGGATGCACAGGTTAGTCCTTCCTTCATTTCAGATCTCAGTCATCATCTTTCAAGTGCAGTCCTGCTCCTTTATGTCCAGACTTCACTCACGTTTTAGTGCTCTCTCACGTTGCCTTGCCTGAGGAGCACTTTACTCGCCTGTCGCTCACATATTGCTGTGGGGGTTAGGGGTGGTACAGTTGCCCATGATTAGGTATATTTAATTCTCCTCTTCCCAATGAGCAAGTTGGGATCTGGTCTTAAGAGACTTTTTCTCCCTATTTGCAAAACTTCACTCGTTGCTACCTGAGCAGTGAAAAGTCTAGGCAAGGCAATTTTCCCCTCCACTGATGAGAATTAAAACTTAAAAGCCACTTAAAGCCACACACAGATCTCATTTTTAATGAATGTTCATATTTGAAACTGTGATCAATTCAGCTGCCCTGCATCAGCACGCTTTGACTTCTCACAAGTTTTTCTAGCCAAAAAGCATCCAAAAAGTGCCAGGTTTCTTAAGTACCTTGTTGGGGCCCTCTTAGCCACCAGCTGTTAACTGACAGTGGGAGAAGCACTGCCAAAGCGGCTGAGCTGACCCGAGATGACCTTTCCAAGTGTGGGCTTCCTTGCTGCTCTCATCACAACAAGCAGAAACTGCTCATGTCATTTGGCACATCTCGAACTACAGCGCCAAGTATCCCAGACTTTCCTGCTGCCTCTTCCAGAAGGCCTCATGTTGTCACTGCAAAGCCAGCCCAAAGAGCAAGAAGTGACTGTGAGAGGAAGGTCAAACGAGTCTGAATGCTTTGATTGCAGGGAAACGCCTCCACGTCTGCCTGGAAGTGATCACAGATTTTCTAGGATGTCTCCAAGGAGGGAACGGAACAGGACCACATGGCACTGGCTGGATGTTTAATTACATCTCTTCAGTGCCTGTTTCCATTGGCATGCACATACACCTCTATACTTAAATAGCACACATAATTTTTTCCATCCCTTGTTTGGGAAGCGCTCATCCTTTGGTCAATGCAGAGCAGCTTGCTTGTTCTTTAGGCTGAGCGTGGTAGCAATTTAATGAAGTCTTATGATACCTCAGATGTTATTTTTACATTATCTCAATATTAGAGAGTTGCAGTTGGGAAAATTCCTTCAACTTAAAAAACAAAATTTACTTCCAGGTTTTTAAGATGAAAGCTAACAGTGCAAAATAGTAGATGGCACCAAAACCAGTAGGCAAATACACCTCTTGAATGCATTAAGTTAAAACGTACAAAATATATGTTTCTGCCTGATTTTTGGAGTCCCAAGGCGTGACATCTTTGTATGCTTTACTATGTTAAGCTGAGCAGTGCTGGTTGCATATTGCTACGTGAGACAAGGAGATGGGCTGAAGCTCCTTTAACAGACCGCACGCTCAGAGCCAAGGAAGGGAAGGACCTTTAAGGAGACATTATGGAGCACCAAGCAGACGCTTCCCACAGCACCTGAAGGGCCACTCACCAAGGGCGCATGACTTGATTCTGGCAGCAGATGCAAGCCACAACCTGCCATACTGGTAGTGTTGTGACAACATGGGTTTTACTGCTTCAGGATTCCAGGCGATGAGGTACCCAGCGCAAGAGCCTTCCCAGTGCCGTGAGTCACGCTTTATACCCATAAAAATGATTTGTCAGCTACCTGGCCCACTGTCCTGTCTTTGATAGTGACTAATGGTGGATGCCTAGGGGACAGCACAGGAACAGGCTTGGCATGTAATTATGCCTTACCAAAATGTTTTCCCAGCTGCGGCACTCTGTGGGTCAAAGGCTCCTGGATACAAAAATGGTCTTTCTGTTGCCCAGCATTTTTTTCTATTGACTTGTTCAATTGCCTCTTAACCTAGAGAACTGCTCAATACCCAGTGTCCTAGGGCAAAGGATTCCTCATCTGACTCCATGGGGTAATGAGATAGCCCCTATGTTTTAAACCTATATCTCTTACAGCTTCCTGTGGTGTCCTCCCCTCCTCCATTCTGACACTGGAAGAGACACCAAACACAGAATCACAGAATGGCAGGGATTAGAAGGGACCTCTGGGGATCACCTAATCCAACCCCCCTGCCAAATCAGGGTCATCTAGCGCAGGCTGCACAGGACTGCGTCCAGGCGGGTCTTGAATATCTCCAGAGAAGGAGACTCCACAACCTCCCTGGGCAGCCTGTTCCAGTGCTCTGTCACCCTCAGAGGGAAGAAGTTCTTCCTCATG
>Ga0181612_172347_pt1 | contig 11312 bp, 4 predicted proteins | sample HoacroProtozoa21_FD_119630 | JGI IMG/M metagenome (GOLD analysis project Ga0181612, IMG submission 119630) | Hoatzin crop microbial communities from Cojedes, Venezuel. Combined Assembly of Gp0051906, Gp0051904, Gp0051908
AAGAAAAGAAAAGAAAAGAAATAAAGGCAATTGCTCACCACTTCTGGCCGGTAGCCCAATGCCCATTTCTGTATTTTCTGCAGAGTATAATACTCTGTTAATCAACATGGAGTGTTTCAGGAATCGCACTTTTGAAATAAAATCTCAGTGCCAACTCATGCTCATTGCATTTTAAGATATTTCTGCAAACCTTGTCTCATAAAATTATAAACATTTAATTCCCAGCTCCAATGAGCTATAAGGTGTTTTGTGATGGTCTGCTTGCTTCTGGCTGGCGTACTCAGACCAATCACTTCTAAATATCTAGTCTATACTAGGCATAGTATAGACTCCCATGCTGCCTTTGTACTCTCGCTTAAATATGTTGTTGCTTAGTGGATTTAGCATTTAAGATATCAGTAAATTTCCTTCAGTGTTTTAGGCCATTTTTTCATTTCAGCTCCAGTGTAAGCTGAAAGCAAATGAGATCATGTCTGTTAACTGAAAAACATCAGAATTCTTTCAATTTCTGAAAATGGGCACAATAGCTGACTGCAATACATTATTTTCTCAGTTTTTTAATCAAGAGGTTGATTTTACATTTTTGTTCTACATATTAATTTTATTTTTTTTTCCTTAAGAGAGAAGAACTCACAATCTGAACAGATTAATTAATAAGTACCTGCGTAATTTTTACTGAATTGTCCATCCTGCTCTGGCTTTCACCCTTTATTTGAACATGTAGTGACTGGTGTGAAATAGATGTGAAGTAGAGGTTAGATGCTTTTGCACTTTGTCTGCTTTGCCTTCTATAGCCATTCAAACAATGTCAGAGAACACTGTGGAGATTACATGGAGCCGTAAGAATGAGTGTGAAATCAGATTGACTCAAATTAGTTGAAGCATTAATAGGGCAAGAATAATTAGCTTTGTACCCTAGCTATATTTGGAGAATCATATTAAAGCTGATTTGTACTATCACACTAAATCTTTCCAGTGAAGAATTGACCTGTACAAGAACATTTTTTGATAGAATAGCACACTGTACTACGTCTTAAACCTCCTGAATCCAGGCGTGTAAAGAAGAGTCTTGAATGAAGTTATCTTAGTAGCTCAAAATTTTAAGGATGTTGGATTGTCTACTTAAGGTTAAAAGCATTATAAAAAATATTTCCAAGGCTACTTTACCAGCCAGTTCAAGCCTCTCTTATATTTGTTTAGAATTGTACACAACAATTTGAAGGGAACCAATTTAACCAGGTGGAAGGCAGCCATTTAATAATAACTCATCAGGCATAACAAAAGTCTCACAGCTGTGGCAAAGACTCTGTCTTTGTTATCTTGCCTCAAAATACAGCCGAAGAGTCATTTATTGACCTGAGCAGCTGTATAAACTGATTAAGAGAGAAACAGAAGAGGATTTTCTGATTTTTTTCCAGATCAAGAACAGTATTTTAAACAAGTATATGATATGCATCTAGATGCAGAACAGTTATTCAGGTTGTAATAGTTTGCAAAGAGAGAATTCTGTTTGCTTGAAACATTTCAAATTTTATTTTAAGAAAGAAATTTGCATTGACCAATGATAAAAAAAATAACCCATGTATTTTTGGCTTGTTTGGCTCTGTTGAATAACTAGTTCATGCAGCCTTGCAAAGGGTGAAAAAGCATATTCTACTACTTTATGAGAATAATAAGTGTGCACTATGATGTGTATTATTTTTAAAGTGTTAGGAAAAAAGCCCAACCTCAGGTATCCATATCAAGACATGTCTGGAAATTTCCATTCTTAAAATCCTCAGAAAAAGATAGTATTTAGAATGCTGATGCCACCCTAAAACTTTTTTACTGCTAGTAAAGCTGATACATTCAGGTTTTTATCCAAATGTAACTGGAGAGAAGTGAGATGATCTCAAAACTATGATGGTAAAGAGATCTTGGAATTTCCCAAGATTCTTCTCAGGTTTTAAGACTCAGTGGATTTGGCTTTTTAAACTGTGTGAATCTCAGGAATTCTCATTGTTCTGGGCACATTCCAATCCATAGTTCCTTGCCCTAATGCCCTGTTTTGCATAGGAAGGAAACTCTGGTATGTGAACCTGATGAAAACCTCAGCCCTGCTAACTGCCGTGTTCTCAAGGCTTGTAGGAAGGGTCCTGGGCTTTGGATGCAGCTAATGAATCCAGTATTTCCAGAAAGTGAAAAGTATTAATTTCACTGATGTTGTGGAGATCACTTCTACAAATTCTCAGTACCAGATAATGAAATAGAAGTTATTCTGTACTTCTTAATTTCGGTGTCAGACAATGCATTTTAGACTTTAATCCTTACTATTTTTTCACCAGTTTCAACTTGAAGCTAATATTTTATTCTCACTCATGTCATGTCTGGGTATCCCGTTAGTAGATACCTGTAATTATTGAGCACAGGTATATGCTCCAACTTTCCAAAAATTCATTTTCTGTTCAGACTGATCATCTGCAGCTGTTGAACTAGATGATCCTTCTGAGTCCCAATATGGGCATTAGGGAGGGAAGAACCATAATATATTTTCAGTGAGGTGTTTTTTTTTTTTGGATTTGCTTTAAATTTGGAGGCTTCCAATTAGTTCTTTCTGATATATTGCCAAGATGCTTATTCAAGTTATTAAAGTGTTTCTGAAATGTTTATGATAAACAGTATCAACTGTGGTGAATCCTCACTTGATAAAAATGAGTTCATGTGCTTAAAAAAGGAAAAAAAATCCCTTCTTGTAAGACAGGGATAATTTTAAGGATCATAAAGTTTCAGTTTGGATGCTTTAGTTTTATTTGTTAAAAGGCACCAGACATTTTCTGTGTTCTGGTAAAATGCGAGCTATAATATTATTGTGTTATTTAGACAATGTTGTTTAAACAATTTTTACCTAAAATCCTGTTGTCTGTTAGGTAAATTGTTAATCTTCTGTTATTTACAATTGTCTTAAAAATAGATTTGTGATTTTTACCCACACAAGTTTGTTATAAACTAGCACCAGAATTGTCATACTAGAAAACTAATGCAAAAATTTTATGCCCTCGTCAAGATAAGATTAAAAATATTTACTAGACTGGTAGCATCCATCGGTGAATTATTTAAGAATAAGATAAACAGTGAAGAAATGGCTGAAGTGTATACCTTGTAAAGCAGAAACGATGTTTAAGTAGCTGCGCAGGTAGCTAACTGGCATTGTTCCAAGAAGTGCTTCATCAGTTTATTAAACTTCCACCAAAGGCATTGCAGTCAGGGCTCCTGCTCCAAGGAGATCACCATTCACAGGGTTGCAGCTGTGCTCTGTAGATTCCGCGTGGACACAAGGGGTCCACCAAAGTCGGCAGGCTTCTGCATAAACAAAGAACTTTGTTCCGAAATACTCAGAGATTGATGCTTGGAACAATCAAAGAGGACTGGATTCGTGTCTATTTCTTCCATGCAAAGCCCTGAACTCACTTTCTTTTTCCTGAATTTTCCCAATAGCTGGGATTTCAGCGCATTTCATGTTTGTTTGGGCTGTACTCCATCCTGGACTATTACAAATCCAAATACAAGGCAGGTGGAGGCAGCTTTCATGCTGGAGTCTCAGGCTGTATCTGCCTGTTTGTGACTGGAATCTCCTGAGCTCTTTTTGTGACTGGAATATCCAGAGCTCTTTGTCCTGCCCTGGTGTTTATCCTCCTGGTCCAGTGGAATTGATTTGTCAGATGATTCCAGGGACACTTTTTGTTCAGCCTGAGAAGAGATGGTATCAGCATCATATATTTTCCTGTTATCTTTAGGAAGAGCAAAGTAGGGTCTTGTTTCACACTACTGAAACTATATTTTAAGCAGTCAGGTTTGGGAATAGATAGCTCTGAAGTCCACAATATCCTTAACGTGTCTTCAGATCGTTGGTTGAATGCTTGAAAACGAAACGGAAACAGCTTGTGGCAGTGAAGCTTAACTGAAAGCAGGCATGCCCCTGTTGTGAAGCCCTGAAGGGTGTTTGTTTACGACTGGTTTTGGTGTTCTCTTTTGACAAAGGTTAAGCAGCTCCCTGCTAGGACTGTTGTCTATTACAGACCGCATTCTTTAGGAATTTTATTCTTCCTCTGCTAATGCGACTGCAGAAGAGAACCACCTAGCTGCCTAACTTGGACATAGCCATTCTGCCAGAGAGAGAATAAAAAAAATACTGCTCCTAGACAATCAGCCAACAGGACTTAAACCCAAATATTTAAGTGTTTAAACAGCAGAGATTTTTCAGCAAACTTAGAAAGCTGCAGAGAATTTTCTAGTGATTCATATGACTGATATTTTACAACAGGTGATGTTTTAACTATACAATTAGCAAGAATGCTGCTCACTGTATAAAGCACTTTAGCAGCAGAAAACATTAAAAATAGCTATCAATAATGATGAATTTAGATGCAACTTTAATGAGTTAATTAAAATGACAGCAATGTTTCAATTTTAATAAGAACTCTGTTGCTTTCAATGAGATGAAAGTATTTGGGCAAATTTTTAGCATCTTGCCTTGGTGCCCAGTGGACAGAACAGCAGAAATTAAGCCTAAGTAATTAATACTAAGAGAAAAAAAATAATTGTTAAAAGCGATAATTGCCATCTGTTCTTGTCAGTATTATTAATGTGCATAGAATGGCCTTTATTACAAAATAGCTTACAACTGTAGTGTTGACAAAATTTCTTTCTTTCAAAGTAGCTGGACTTGCATTAAAGAAGTTAAGGTGGGCAAATAAATTCAAAATGTTAACACAGCCTAATAGCATTGGTGTATCAGCCAATTTATTAGTTGCCGTTTGCAAGGAATGCAGATCTCACAGGATTAAAAGCACAATATCTAATACTGGTGAATAAGGTTCTGAACCATTCATGTGTTATACTTTGATGTCCTTTAACTGCTATGCTTAAGCTAGCAATGTAAATTTCATTTCTTATTTTTTGAGGGAAAAATTGTGCCTTGTTTCAGTTTCCATAGCTACTAGTGTTCAGTTAATTTATTTGCTATGCAAAAGTAAGTCCTTTATCAGTTTTGTAAATTTATTACACTCTGTATTGCAAGATTTTTGACTTATTTTTCTAGGCCTAGAAGGAACAATTTAATGTTGTTTACCAAAATGGTATTTTACAACTAGTTGTTATCAGATTCTTTTCCAACATAGTTTCCTAAGGCTTTTTTGTGTTCTCAGTTTATTACCAGATCCCTGCATTCTCCTGAGTCGCTTTCAAATCCAGCAGCTTTTTTCTGCGAACTTGATAGAGGAGTAGAGGTCTGAAAAATATTAAGTTCGTAGAAGATTAATGAAAATTGGAGCTTAGGTAACAAAAAGGTGATTTTATTTGTTATTCTTTGTAATACAGAGGAAGAGTGTTCTGTGAGCTGAGTACTTGTGTTTGGCAGCACAAGTACTGTTGGAGCCAGTTGCACATGGCTTGCACTAGTAGCTCACAGAACATCTCTTGTCTAGCCATAGAAAAACAAATGTTGTTAGTACTGTGGATCACCAAAGAAAGTATGCTGGAACATTTTATTAGCACAGGATTCAAATTAGAGTTACTGCTAGTTAGTGGAGAAATTAAATATGCATCCCTATTCAGAGTAGTATTTAAGCAAAAGCATAGATCTAGGCAAATGTGTGTACTGAGATTCTCCCCTGGTGAAAAATGTTTGAAATACTTTCTGGATTGGGGCAACAGAAATTTGCCTCTTGAGACACTGAGCTTTGCAACTTACCAAATTCAGAGAGAACTTCAGAAAGCTGTCAGTTTAGACAATGAAATTGAGAGCCTTGACACAAATTCTGAACAGTAACAACTTCTGTTTCAAGTGTAAGGGGTCTGGTTTGATTTGTATTTTTAATATGCGTATCACCACTTACTTTTGTAAGCCTGTTTTATTATCCTGGTCATACATTACCATCATTAATTAAATTACTTGTTTTCAGTTTAATTTTTCTTTAATGCCAACAGCTGAAAAGAAATGCTTTAAACAGATCAGTAACAGATCACCCAGTGTGTCTTGAAATAAACTGCTCTTAAACTCTCTTATGTGTTTTTTTATCTTAAACTTTAGTACATTTAAGACTTAATCCTTCAAATTGTTCGGCATTGGGAGATTGCCATCCATTTCAATACATGGATAATAGGTGATACATTTTTTTTATTATGATGATTATCACAGGGCTATTTAATTGCAGTTCCTAAGGAGTACATTGAGGAAGATAAAGTAGAAAAGTGGGATGTTCTTAGGTTTAAGTCATCTCAAAAGAATTTCGGATTAAATAATATACAGTTCAATATACGGAGAGGCTGATGAGAACAATGCTCAATGCTTCTATAAACACTTTTTCTTTATATACTGATTTCAGCCAAACATATAGAATAGAAAATTTCATGAGAGAAGTAGTGATGTTTGGCGTTCAGAATCAGCAGACATAAATGTTTTTCTGACAATGACAAAGAATTTATATATTCCTTTTATATTTGTCAGCTTGAAAGGCAACAGAAATCACTCACAGCAAAGTTTATAATTCTTAAAGTTCTGGTATTAAAACTCTGTTCAAGAACTTGTCTGTGAAGAGCGATCTTAGAAGACTTTAGCCTATTAAACTGTTCTGTGCTTTGGATGTCTCCTTGCACTGGAATAAGAGGCTTTTCTTTATTTGCAATACTGAAATAGCAACCTAAGTTGTTTGATGTGGCTTTGTTTTCTCTCTCATGTGATCTCCATCTTACAGAGTTCTTTTAAAACAAATAAGGTGCCTGTTGGTCCTATTTATGATCTGTTTGATTTTGATTATGGCTAACTCGGCATCCAGGTGCCAGGCATGAGTCTCATGGGTTTCATTCGACACGATTGGCTTCCACAAGGATTCCAAGACTTTAGGAGCTTTCTTTGAACCCCTTGAAGACTGTTGCATTTTCATATAGCTAAATTCACAGTGGAGTTTATTTTCTGTGGGAAGTAAATATTCATATTGTCATTCTTGATATACAAGGTGTGCATAAGAGTCAGGAAACAGCTGCTGACAAAGATGTTTCCAGCACTCTTGTACTTGAATAGGGTTATTCAACTGCATATCAAGTTTTGAATGATGCTACCTCATCACAATTAAGTGCTGGGAAACCAAGGACTAAGATGCAAATAATAATGCTCTTGTACAGCTCAACAGTATTTAATATTTCATCTATCACAAGTGGATTTTATATTATTTTCAAGTATACGAGAGTAATGGTTTATGACAAATACAGATACTTGCTATGTCATCTTCAGGAGGTTCACTTACACTTTTTTGTGTCAGTATACTTACTTAGATAATTCGTGGTTCTTACATTGTTGACATTGATAAGAAGCTGGAATAATGGACCTGCGTTTTTAAGGAAGTAATTGTAAGGTCATAATAATTAGAACGTAGAAGCATAGTAAGAACAACATAATGCTGGTTTACGAACAGATATCAAATGATGAAACAAGATACTATATTTTACTTTTGTTAAGGACCTTCAACTCCTAATAAGTAAAATCTCAGAAGCAACATGGTAGTCTTTGCCTGTATAAACTGACCAACTGATCTTCATTAGTAAATGATCATATCCACTTACAAGAATTAGCAAGGAAATAAAAAAACCACCCAAGAAAGGTGGAGCAAAGAACAAATGCACTACTTTAATCACAAATGATGCTGATAGAATATTTCTGTTAAAGTTAGGCACAGACTAGATGTCAGTCTATGCTGGCTGGTGTAATTGGTCCTAATTATAGTAGTAAGTACATAGGTTGTCCCTTCTACCATAGGATAATGCTTACCCCCACAATTATGTGCAGTAATTCTGTAATATCATGTTATATTATTTTCTTAAAACATATGGCACTTCTAAGTAGCTAGACTTTACAAGTTCAGAAATCTGTGTACTAAAGCCCGCACAACTAAGGAGTCATGTGACTTTAAGGCGTACCCTGGTTAAAGTCTTCCAAATAGCCGAAGATCTATGTAAAGGGAAATGCCCAGGCTTTTGACTTGGAATTCTGTTTAAAAGTTCTTTCCCTAAAAGCTTTGTTCACATAGATAGTGAGAGTGACATACAACCTTGGTTCTTTAGAGTGATTCTCTGCTTCTTTCTTGAAGACCAAGAATATCACTAGATGATTTTACAAGATCATCTTTTGTTTGAGGGTCTTACAAGATCATCTGTTTTTTCTGGAAGGAAGTGTGTCTGTAGACGAAGTTCTTATCACTGGGCCAAATTCAAAATGAAGAGACAATTCTTGTATGTTTAAGTTCTTAATGAATAACAAATGCTAGACTAGATTCGTAAAATTTACTATGCCATTCATATCAGACCATATTGTTTGTTTCTTATGCTTAGCATAAGTACAAAAAGAATAAAAAGACTTGCTTTTGTGATATAAGCCATCCCTAGTCTTCTTCAGGAAGCTATCTAGTTGTTGGATGTCACTGGTAAAAGTGAAGGGAAAATGATCAAACTTTTTCTATTTACTAGAACGTGAAAAACTAATTTAAAGTTTCTATTTGGGCTCTTTTTGCTCCTGCTATGCTGAACTGATCGATGGGGAAAACACCCAGGAGGAGTCATCTCTGAAGACCATCACAGCAACTTTGTGTGTTGTCAACGTATGCAGCTGTTCATTTTACATGAATTTTCTGTGTTATTCAAGCAGCTTTCAAATTAATGTAATCAATAACATTAATGACCTTTAAAAACCAAAGCAAGTAGTAGCAATGGAAAGTTTAATGTAGAAAACTTCTGTATTTGATATCAAGCTGTCTATCAAACTACAAGGTTTTCTAAAATGGTGGGCACCGAGTGATACATTAAATTCATTAATCAAATATTGAAAAACTAGATGTGTGGCAATAAAATAGAAAGAATGTTTATTTCCTTCTCTTAATTTCTCCTCTCCCTATATACGAATTTATTTCCCACTATTGTTAGCTGTATACACTGGTACATACATCCCTTGATCATAATTTCTTATGTGCAGTGTACGAAAATATTTTGCAGGTGCTGGACTTAAAATTATCACTTCAGTTACCATTCACATGGACACAGGAATGCAATTTCATCAGCGTTATAAACCTGTATGCTTCCATTGTCTTTATGCAGCTGTCTTGAAAACCATATGTGCATGTAATTATAAATCTGTATTATACATAAGAAATAGAGCTTGGAGCAATTCTTCTCCTGTTTTGTTTTCTTTGTTTGCTTCTTTTGAGTGTTGTCATTTGTGCTGAAGTCACTTCATTTTTTTTTTCTGATAGTTTTCTATACAAACTAAGATTAAATAATATGAGATGTAGAGGTAGATGTGGATGGAGGCAAGATACGAAACTGAACCAAGAGTGGAATATCAGTTACAAAAAAACATTAATATAATGTAATTACCCGTATGTTTAGATTTTTGAAACTAAAATTTTCTTCATTCTCTTATATTTCTATCATATGAGTAATGGTTACAAAGGCTTCAGAAGGATACAAGTAACGTATTTATATCACTATTTCTGTAGCATAGTGAATGAGTCAAGTTACAGTGATGGTGAGCAGCATCATACCTGCCTTTCTGTGAGATATCACTTTTACTCATTCCTCATCAGGCATTTTCTGACTGCTTAAGTTTTCTATGCATTTTGGCTAGTTTATAATATGTACAAATGAGTTATAATATTTATGCTATCAATAATGTACAGATAGATGTTCTCCTGCAAGTCTGATCCTCAGCGTTTATACAGTACTCTACTGTGTATAAATTAAAAAAAAACAAACAACACAGCAAACATCAAAACAAACAGAAAAAAACTATTATGATGTCCAGAAGGGTTATTTTTCATTTTGTTGTGTAATGTTTTATTTTTCTTTGTTTCCACTGGAGCAAGATCATTTAAAGTTTTATCTGAGATGAAAAATTAGGAGATGGGGAAAATGGCAAGGACAATTTAAGTGGAAATCTTTTCAGTTCACTGGTAATCTTTTGGTCATGCTAGCGTAAGGGAGGGTGGCTTTTTTGAGTTTGCTCTCGTTTGGGACTTGTAATAGAAAGGGACTGAATATTAGTTAATGTTGTACAGTAATGATGCAACTGCAAGAATTATGATTGTGAGGTTTTTTCTGAACTGTTAACAATTTTTTTTTTCTAGTCTAGAGCTGCAGTATACAGAAATTTCTTCCCATTCTCTTGATTTTTCAATAACCTAGACAGGTTCAGAAAGGTTCTGTGAGGTTTGTAGGATAGTATTTACAAGAAGGCTTCTTACAGTTTTGTAAGGAAACCCAAAGAATGTTCTGTATGTTATATTCATCGTTCTTAAATTTTGTTTTGATTTTAATATGTAAACCATTTTCCAGAGGGAATTATCATTTAATTCTTTTGCTTTCCACTTAGTACTTCATTTCAGTTGTAAGTCATCGGTGCATTTGGCAATTCTACAGCTAGTTTCTCTGTCTTGGTAATTTATGTAGATTAGAAGCAATAAAGATCTGAGAACTGACTCCCCTGTGACCCTTTTCAACACTTTACTTTCTAATCACTTTACTTTAATCAGTTCTTTATCTGTTCCCATGTTTAACCTGAATCTTTCCTGCTTTCAGTTTAAGATGAAGATTATCATTTGAGACATTATCAAAGGCTTTATGTAAATCCAAATTGTGGTGCTTGTGCTATTATTATCAATTTTATTTCTAATCTTCTCAAAAATAAAAAGTGACTGGTTGTCAAGATCTTAATCCCTTTAAATGCCTTATGATGCCTTATGATGGTAAACTATATTTGTTTAAAATTGTTGACAATTATTTAACATTCATCATTAAAAGTGTTGTATGCTCATGTGTAAACTATGGATTTTTAAGGTCAGTTCTTCCTGCTTGCCACAATGTGTCACTCAGTGTGTGCATACACTCACACACATGTATTGGCTGTAATGGGGCAGGCAAAGCGATCAGTAGCAGTTCTTTGCAGTTTTCAGTATATACAAAGCAAATTACCCAAGAACTGTTGTTGCAAGGGAGGTATGTGCCTTTGCTCCTAACAGATCAGATAAAACTGATTATGTAGAAAGTTGAAGAATTACAAAGCTTCTCTCCTCTGCTCATTGCATTTTAGGAAATGCATTTTTTTAAAAAAAAGGTAGGTTTAAAAGAAATATTTTGTCTGCATAAACTGAGGTAGCCCGAGAATAATAATATTATTTTAGGTAGACTGGCAGCTCTAGTAGAATCAGAGAATAGTTTGGATTGGAAGGGACCTTTTAAAGTGATCCAGTCAAGAGCCCCTGCAGTGAACAGGGACGGCTACAACTAGATCA